>Ga0214542_1011848_pt1 | contig 11666 bp, 4 predicted proteins | sample CNSS1metaG_FD_160096 | JGI IMG/M metagenome (GOLD analysis project Ga0214542, IMG submission 160096) | Root nodule microbial communities from cowpea collected in UCLA plant growth center, Los Angeles, California, USA - CNSS1 | ecosystem: Host-associated > Plants > Roots > Nodule | place: USA...
GGAATAGATCTCATGGACGAGTATGAGGTTGTAAATATGTTATCGATATTCTCCTAATGTTGTTTTATGAATGTTGGTCCGTGTCAGCGTGTAATTCCTTGGGGTCTCTCGGTGAGACCTCTGGGGTCGCGCTTTAGTGGTCGGGACGTAATTCCATGGCCCCTGTTAGTGGGTGCCCATGGTGGTGCCCCATCTGTATAGCTAGGTAAGGATTCAAGGTAAGGACTGCATCCTGACACTCTAAGGGGCCAGTTAGTCTCACTTAGAGCAGACTGACTCCCGTGGTGAGAGTAGCAGGAGGCCTGAAATTCATTAAGGGCTAACCTTGTGGTGAGAGAGATTTGATTCATCGTAACACTGGTAACACATAGCTCGGAGATGAGCAGCTCAGAGTCGAGCAGAGGTATTCACCACAAGTGCGAGCGTCCGCTGAATCCGACCAAGTTATACGTATCCGGATGAGTCGAGTCGAGTCGTAGTGTATTGAATGAAGAGTCATAACATGTTTGGCTGCTATGTGGATATGAGATGATGAAAATATATTTGATTGCATGATGAATATGTTGATGGCTCTAGCTTACCCGTTTCGTACATGGTTGTGTTGTATGTGGCTGTCTTTCCTTGCGATGATCATCAACTTGGTTGATGGGAGCAGATGGGCGAGGTTCTCATGGTCAACAGGCGAATGGTGATTCCGCTGCTTAGCCATCTGGGCTGGAGTTTACTTGTTTTTTATTTAGGGCTATGGCCCATGTATCCCTTTCTGTATTTCTACGCTACACTCTAAGTTGTATTCGTATTCAGCTATTTTACTTTTTGGCATCGTGGTGTGCCTAGTTTCGTAGGGGTGATGTTGGAAACCCCAGGACTGCGTTGTTATGCTATCTTATGTGTGGCGTTTCCTTTAATTGCGTTTATAAATTAAATGGGACGTTACAGCAAGCCCAGAAATTAAAAATTGTTTGTATTAATCGATTGTGTTATTTACTTAATCAACTAAATGCTTAAATTACCCTCTTATTAGATGTTGGATTAATTGATTATGTCTAAATTTAATTGATTAAGACATAAATGAAACATGGTTTCAATTTCTATTAACCTAATCGATTAATGTCTAATTTTAATCGATTAAATAATTAATTTTTATACTTTTCTTCTTGAATTTGATGAAGTGTACATCAAAACTAATAATAATCAATTATTGTTTGTTTAAACTGAGTTAAACGAGTTTGTCTAAAAAAATGATTAAATTTATTTTATGAGCTATTATTGAACTACTAAATATTTAATCGTATATTTAAAATTAGGGGTGACAATTCGGGACGAGTCAGACAGACTGACTCATAAGCTCGCAGAAAAAAAAAATGTGGGGCGTTGGTGTGTTGAACCCGCTAGCCCACACAGGCTCGCAACCCACACATGTTGAAGGTGGGGTGGGTTGACCTGTTGATTCGTTTACAAAATTAAATATTTAGTAGTTCTCCAATAAAATAATGATTTTAGTTCTTGAATATTAAAAATCTTTTTATGTATTTTTAGGTTAACAAATTTATACTTGTCTTTTAAAGTGACATGTTACTATTGTACTTTAGCTATAATTTGTTGCTATTGTTTCTTGTCTTTTGATTAGTTATTCTAGTTAGAATTATTTCGATAAAAATGAATATTAATTATTATGAGAAAAATATTTTACTCATTACAAATACAAGCTAGTCTACGGGACGTGGTGGGTTAGAAAAATAAATCTGTTTTTGAACTGTGAAACAGGTCAGCATGACCCACACTTTATGAACAAAAACGCGGGACGGACAAAAACAAATCGGACTAACCTACTTTGCCATCTTATTTAAAATGTTCAATCCTTGTCCTAAGAGAGATAAGCGTGTTAATATCTAACTAAAAATAATACAAAAATAAATTCTCATCTTCTATATTAATTTTGTAAAATTCAGTTTGATTTAAATTTCATTTATTTAACATATATGCACATTAATAAATTACATCTTTCGTTTTACATAAATGACCATTCATATATATCCAGTTCCATATAGTCCTTTAAAATATGTTAATCTGAACTTGTCAAATGTATTATATGTTGTCTATGCATACTTATTTTATGTATAAACTATTCACCATTGTCTTCATCCCAAGGTTGCAGAACCCGACTACAAATCAGAAAAGTATTCCATTCTTTCTTTCCATCAAATTATCATTTTCTTTTTCAAACACGCCATCTTCCTAGTGTTTGACATTGCACATGCTGAAATATTACTATAAAGGGGCAGTGAAGTTACTTATAAAATAGGAATTTCATCATAAGAAAATGTTATAATTTCCCTATCGAAGATATTTCTTATATCATAAAGTAAATGCAATTGCGTAATTGTATTCGTGCAAAAAAGCTAACAATAATTGATTGATGGATTCATTACAGTCGCTGATAATCGTTGAAAATAATAGAGACTTCACGCTGAAATCAGAGGTATGGGACCGGGTAATGCAGAACTGTAATATTTGCTTAGATATTAATAAATGTGATTTTTAATAACTTTTTTGTTTTTAAAAAAATTATTAATATTATGTTAAACGTATTTTAACTTGAAGTAAATTATTTAAAAAAATTAATGTCATTATCGATGAAGTAAATTATTTAAAAAAATTCTATTATAGATGTAGTTAGAAAATATTTTATTTTCGTTAATGCTTTCATAGGATTCAGGAACGAATTCCATACAATACATTAGGTTTATGACTTTAATGGCTATACGGATTGGTCTGACCATTCATTTAAGATTCAGTGTATGAAAACCTGTGCTTTAAATAGGTTGAATGAATCTATTTTTCTAATATAATTTTGTATCTATACCTGTTTTTTAATAATTAAGGTCAATTTCATTGGGCGGATAATATAATTTTTTTCCCAATAAACTTATTTTGAAAAAAAAAATTAAATATATCTCTCCATTTCATGGAATCACATCTTTTAATTTGACATTCCTTTTGTATTTCTTCTTCTAACAGTTTTTTTTTTCAATTCATGGGAACTTTGATGAATGTTAGAATATGGATTTTCATTTATTTTGTTCATTTGGATATCTACTTTCTTCAATAGATATTAATCTTCTTTTGATTTTGATCTTCCTTTTATACTCTCTTTATTTGTAACAAATTTCTCCTTCATCAAATTCAAAACAAATCTTTTGTCTTTTATGTGAACTTTGAATACTTTTATGTTGTTAGCATATTTGATAACATAAACTTTATTTTCAAAGAAGATTTTATAACATTTCTCTAATATTTGAACAACACTTACTAGATTTTGAGAAATCTCAATAACATATAAAACATCAAAAATTAATTTAATATTTGAATGAGTTTTAATTGAAGTTGTTCATGTACTTTCAGAGCAAGTTGTTCTCCATTCTCATTTTTTACCTTGAAAATATTTTATTTGTTGAGCTCCTTGAAAAGTTCTCTATCATGAGTCATATGGTTTGTACAACCACTATCTATAGTCAAATCTTTTGTTGATTTGCTCCTTGTGACACATGATGTTGTAAGAAGTAATTCCTCCTCTGATTTATCCTCCACAATTTTAACTTCTTCTTCATAATCTTGGGATTTGCATACCTTTAAGCAACCCATGAGATGACAATCACAGTAAAATTAAGAATCAATGTCTTCATCATGTTCACCATCAATATATGATGAATTATTTCCAAGGAAATGTCCATATAGTCCAAGAAAACATGACTAATATTATACATCTTCTGTCATGCTATTCAAAAAATATAAATGAAAAAACTACACATTTTTGTAATGCTAATTTAGAAATTTTTTTTATAAGACGATTGTTTGAGAAATTTACCATAAAGATTATAGTTAAAGATTAAAGTATCAACATATATAACTTGACAATCAAATTAATTAAATATTCAAATTATTCAAATATTATTGAGCAACATTCTATCATTTAAAAATATGAAATTGTGAACCATATAATTAATTAGGAGTAGTAAATAATTATAAAAAATAATTAAAAAAAATGTTGGTGGGTTAAGTGGGTCAACTCACTTTCAACCCGGCTCAAACCCGTCTAAAGGGTGGCTTAAGTGAGTTGGGTTGAGTTCAACCCACTTTTGAAAAAACTAAATTTTTCTAAATCCAATCCGCCTCAAATTCGTGGTGAGCCGGGTTGACTCACAAGTTGAAATCCAATTTGACATCTCTAACAAGAGATATAAGAAATAAGTGTATGAAGGAACTTGTTGTATTTTGTTGATATACTCTATATAGAGTGAAATGTAATCAAATATCAAATATAAAATACTTATGATATCTCAATCTTAATACAAAATAATAACTAACTTCTAAAATATATTTCTAAAACCGAAAAAATTCATAAAAATTAATTTAAATAAAAAATATTAAGTAATATATATAAATCAAAATTAAAATTATACGGAACATTTTTTTATATTTTAATTTTGATTTTTGATTTTTCAAATTTCTTCTTCTCCTTCTTTTATTATCTTTGCAGAAGAAAGATAAGATCAGAATTTGAACTTGTAGGAGTCGAATTTTGATACTAGGAATCAGTCTCTCAAGCTCAGAATTTGATTTATCTGTATCCAAGTTTTGAATTTGTACGATAAATAAGTCTAGCAAGGAAAGAGAAAATAAAAAATTACACCCACAAAAAAAAATCAAGTACAAAAAGATGGAAATTCAAGTACAAATATATAAAATTCAAATAACCACATAATAAATAAGGAAAAATGTTGAAAATATTATTTAATATTTTTTTATTTGAATTAATTTTTGGAAAATTTTCAGTTTTAAATCAGTTTCAAAGGTCATATAAGTATTTTATATTTGATACTTAGTTACATTTCCTTTTATTTTATAGGTTTAAATACCTTTTTGTCCTTATTTTCGTAATGTTTGTTGCGGATGATCTCATTTTAACAGAATGTTTAAAATGGTCTTCATTTTTACCGAATGTTTAAAATGGTCCTCATTTTCGCAATTCGTGTTTTATTTGGTCATTTCTATAACGCCGTTTAAATCATTAACGGAGCATTGTACATGTGACACGATTTGTATTAGGGGTGGCACAATTTGTATTAGGATGTGTTACGTGTACTATACATAGGGAAATTTTGCAATTAGAGAAATTTCTTCATCTTCGTCTTTCTTGAGCTCGGATTTGTAGAGGAACAAGGTAAGTGGTTTAGGGTGTGTTACGTGTACTTACGGGTGACACTGGTTGTATTAGGGTGTGTTACGTGTACATGTGTGGTACAAGTTAGGGTGTGTTACGTGTACTGGGGTGACACGGTTTGTATTAGGGTGTGTTACGTGTACTGTACATGTGTGGTACAAGTTAACCCACTTACCTCGTTGATAATGATTAACTGAAAAATTGAAATGAAGAGCGCAATTGCAATCCAATGATGAAATGACAAGTATTAGCTGTTTCCTCTGCAAATCCGAGCTCAAGAAACCGTACACGTAACACACCCTAATACAAACCGTGCCACCTGTACAATGCTCCTTTAATGATTTAAAGGACCTTATAGAAAGGACCAAACAAAACACGAATTGCGAAAATGAGGATTATTTTAAACATTCTGTAAAAATGAAGACCATTTTAAACATTCCTCAAAATGAGGACCATCCGCAACAAACACTACGAAAATGAGGACCAAAAATGTATTTAAGCCTATTTTGTATATAGTATATCAATAAAATACAATAACAAATTCTTTTATACAATATTATATAATATATTTTATATATTTATCATATCTCTTATATTTTTTAAAATTTTAAAAAATTCCAACAAAATATATATATATATATATATATATATATATATATATATATATTTATTTATTTATTTATTTTGACAATGTTACATTTACAAAGCTGTTGTTCCATGGAAAACACGCCCCCAACAACGATAAACGCGTGAAAGGGAACTAAACATTTATGTTTATCAATTGTAGTAAGTAACTTGGATTAATTAGATATTTGGTGGTAGAAAAAACTTGGATTAGATATAAAATATTCTAAATTAATAAATCGGGCATATATTTTCTGGAATTTCATACAATTATAACACCAGCTTAATACTTTTAAACAATTACAGTAAAAAATGTCAACAAAATATTTTAAAAAACAGTATTAAGAAAAGAAATTTGATGAAGCTTTAAGAACGTAATCTTAGACTTTATATTTGTATACTGTCAAACAAAATTATGTGTTTAAATTATTTTTTATTTTACAATTTTAATATGTAATGAGGTTTCCTCAGTAAGCACGTTTCCATCGTTTCAAACGGTGGCTATTTAGGAAATGTTTTGTGTTGTCAATAATTTTCCTTCATTTTTATTTCATGGACTTTCCGTCAAATCTAGCGTTTGACCTAAACTGAAGCAATTATTTGGCAGGAAAAAAAAAATTGATACATTATAAAATAACGAAGGAATAAATATCCAATTTAGTGCACAGTAATTATTAGTTTTTATTCAACCAAGAAAAAAATATAATAAATGTTTAAGATTTATTTGATATGAATAAATTGTGACTAGTATCTAGATTTCTTTTTATTCATGAGAAATGTGGTTTGTGACTTTGGCTAATGGTTGTTGATTGTTAGAAGGGATTGAGGCTTAGCCAAAGTTAGATGAAAATACCTTAAGTTGCACTAAAACTTAGTTTCTTATGCATCATCATTGGGTGGTAAGTAATCATCACACTTAGTTATCGTTGGACGCTGGTTAGACTGTGAGCTCCCAACTTTGTAGCGATGGGCGGCAATTACCTGGCATTCGAGGGTAGAGGTGTCAATTTGGCCCAATCCACAAGATTTGGCTCTGGCTCATGTGGGCTAGGGTCAAAAAAGTCCACATTGAAAAAAGTCCCCATCAAAGAAGTCTATAGGGCCAAAAACCCCACAAAAGCCTTGTGGGCTAGGGCCAACCCATGGGCTTTCATCTTCCATATGAAAAAGATATTATTTTTTAAAATATATTACTATCTATGGGATAGGCCCAACGAACCGGACAAGAACGACGACCCGAATAGGTCGAACAACCCGAACCTGCCCAACGACCTCGACAAGAATGACAACTTGAACGGGCCCAATGATCCAAACAGGCCCAACGACCCGAACGGGCCCGACGACCCGGACGAGCCCAACGACCCAAACGAGCCCTAGATCGAAACAGGCCTGACGACTCGGACGGGCCCGACGACCCAGACGTGCCCCACGACCCAGAAGGGCCCCACAACCTGAACGTGCCTGATGACCCGAACGGGACCTGGACAGGCCTAACGACCCGGACGAGCCCGACGACCAGGACAAACCTGAAAACACGGACGAGCCCGACGACACGAACGGGGCCGAAGACATGGAAGGGCCCGACAACCCGGATGGGCTCGATGACCGGGACTAGCCCGACAATCCGGACGGGTCCTACGACCCAAACAGGCCCGACGTCTCGGACAGGCCCGACGACCCTATGGGCCCCACGACCCGGACGGACCCCACGACCCAGAAGGGCCCCACGACCCGAACGTGCCTGACGACCCGAACGGGCCCAACGATTCGAACGTGCCCGATGATCTAGACATGCCCAACGATCCGAACGAGCCCGACAACCCGAACGGGCCCAACAGCACAGACGGGCACAATGATCTAGACATGCCCAACGACTCGAACAGGCTCGACGACCCAGACATGCCCGACGACTCGAAGAGACACAATGACCCGGACGTGCCCAATGATCCAAACAGGCCCAACAACCCGAATAGGCTCGACGGATCGGATGGGCCCCATGACCCAAACAGGCCTAACAGACCGGATGGGCCCCACGACCCAAACGGGCCCCTCGACCTGGATGGGTCTGATGACCCTGACTGGCCTAACGACCTAGACGGGCCCGATGATCCAGACAGGCTTAACGATCCAAACGAGCTCGACGACTCGGATCGGCCCCACAACCTGGACGAGACCGACGACCCGGACATGCTTGATGACCCGGACGGGCCCGATGATCCTAACATGCCCAACGACCCGAACGGCCCTGTCTGGGTTGTTGGGCTCATCCAGGTTGCCGGGACCGTTCGAGTCGTTGGGCCTGTCTAGATCATCGGGCCCGTCCAGGTCATTAGGCCCGTCTGGGTCATCGTGCCCGTTCGGGTCTTTGGGCCTTTCTGGATAATCGGGCATGTCCGAGTCGTCAGGCTTGTTCGAGTCGTTGGGCTTGTCTGGATCATCGGGCTTGTCCGGGTCGTTAGGTCCGTTCGGGTCGTGGGGCCTGTCTGGGTTTTCGGGCTCTTTCGGGTCATTGGACTTGTTTGGATTTTCGAACCCGTTCGGGTCATTGGGCTTGTCTGGATAATTGAGCCCGTCCAGGTCGTAGGGCGCGTTTGGGTCGTCGGACCCGTTCGGGTTGTTAAGCCCTTCCAGGTCGTTGGGCTCGTCCGGGTCGTCGGGCCCGTTCTTATCATAGGGCTCGTCCTGGTCATCGCGCCCGTCCGGGTTGTCGGGCCCATTCGGGTCTTCAAACCCATCCTGGTCATCGCGCTCGTCCGGGTCGTCGAGCCCATCCTGATCGTGGGGCCCGTCCGAGTCTTCGGGCTCATCCTGGTAATCGGGCCTGTTTGGGTCGTCGGGCCTATCCTGGTCCTCAAGGTCGTTCGGGTCATCGGGTCTGTCCGTGTCATCGGGCCCATCCAGGTCGTCGAGCCTATCTTGGTCATCGAGCCCGCCCCAGTTGTGGGGCCCGTTCGGGTCTTTGGGCTCGTCCGTGTCATCGGGCCCGTCCAAGTGATCGTGCCCATTTTGTTGTTGGTCCCGTCCATGTCGTTGGGCTTGTTCGGGTCGTGGGGTCTGTCCCGGTCGTGGGGCACGTCCGGGTTGTCGGGCCTGTCCGCGTCGTTGGGCCTGTCCGTTTTGTCGGACCCATCTTGGTCGTCGGGCCTGTCTTGGTCGTCGGGCTCGTCTTGGTCACCGGGCCCGTCCGGGTCGTCGAGCTCATCCAATTCGCCTGACCCGTTCGTGTCGTCAGGCCCGTCCTGGTCGTCGGGTCCGTCCGGGTCGCTCGACGTTATCTTTGACTCTTGCTTAATGTAGTATTATTTGCGGGGCTAACCCACCTTAGCTCTAGTCCTAACCCACTAGAGAGGGGGCTTTGGGGCTGGGGCTTTTTTTTGGCCCCCTCATTTGGGGACCCCCTAAAAGAGGGCTTTATGAAGAGTGGATCAAGGCTGACCCATGGACTAAGGGCCAAATTGACAACTCTATTCGAGGGTACTTTGAGAAATTTCTTTTCTTTTAGAACTTGTTTATTTGTACTAAATATTTATCTTTGCATGCCACAAATTATATTTATGATTGTATTGGGTACGTTTGATAATGTCGAATCAATTGTGGAAATTTGTGTGTAATATAGTTGTCAAATTAGTTATTTTTAAGGGAAAATGCTGATTCTATGGTGAGTCCAAATGTATTGAATGAGACTTGTTATGTGAAATTATTTTGACTCTACTAGTATCTAACTCATATAAAGGAAGATGACTAGTGGTGGGAGTTGAAGGAAGATTCACTTAGCAAATGGTATGATATGAAAGAGAATCATACTTAGGGAATTAAGGAAGTTAACATGCACTACTGGATGAAATGAATGAATTACACGTGATAAAAAGTTGTAGAGAAGGGAAGAGAGGGAAGACAGTTTGGCAGGTTCAGAGACTCAAAAGTCCAATTAATACTCTAGTCTCCTGGAAGCAAAAGTCTACGTGTCGTCTTTATAGTGCAATACATGAACCTTAGTAAATTAATTATATTCTATTTCACATATTTAGTTTGACAACTTTGGTGAGAAGATATGATATCTTTCCATTTGAGTTTATTCATGTGAAGACTAGTTTACCAGTGTTTCTTTTATTTCTTTTCTTATCATATAATATAGTATGATATAATATAATATGGTATGATATTATATTATATATGGAAGTAGATATAGTGAAGGAGATAATAGTTGTGGAGTTGAAGCGTAAAAATGAATTAGTATAAAAGTAATTTAGATAATGAATTATGAATGTATTTTGAAAAACAATCTTATCCAGCTATGAAGTGTAATGTGAATCAATTTATTTCTAATTCCTTATGCTATTGATAACATTTTGACATTAAATACGACAATAAATACTGGTTAAATGATATATGTTAGAAAAATGAGTTGTTACATTTGTTTGTTGTCTTTAGTTATTCTATTTATGTAAGGCCCATTTTATTTGTTTTTGGTTTCAGCCCTAATGTAGGTGGGCCGCCCTTGTAATTGGGCCTAAGGCCAGCCCAACACATATACCCTTAAGTCTGCCCTAAAACTTAGGGTACCCTACGCTTTCAGAACCTTTGTCCTTGCTAGGAGCTGCAGCCGTCACCCCCTTCCGCTAGGGTTTCCGTTCGTCTGTCACGCACTCCACGTAAGTATCCTTTTTCCAGATCTTATGGCTTCCATCGTTTTCCCTCCACCCTTTCCACGGTTAACGTTTTGTAATAATGCGCTCTTGTTTGTACCTTCTGTTTTCAGCGCCGTGGTGAGTCCTTGCGCTTCTGTGATCCTTGGTTACGCGTCGAAGGTCCCGTACGAACCTATTTTCCAGGTACGGGAAGTTAGAGTTCTAGTTTCGAGTCCTTTTTGAGCTGTTTATGAGTTATTTGTTGTTTGTACGGTTGGATCTGTCGTTTGGATGTGTGGGTGTGCTTTGCATGTGTGGTTTGGCCAGAAAACATGGCTGTGCAGTGAAGAACAGTGGCGAGACCTGTTAATCTCGCCCAAGCGAGTCCATCTCGCCTAGGCGAGATGAAACAGGGAGCTCGCCTAAGTTTTTTTGCGCGAAACGTCGCCCGGGCGGCTCGCTCAACTTTTGAGCGAGCAGGCAACTCGCCCAAGCGAGAGGGATCTCGCTTAAGCGAGATCCCGTGTTGCTATGCCCTTGTTTTTTTTGCACTCTCGCCTAGGCGAGAGGGGGGCTCGCCTGAGCGAGCCTGTCTCGCCTGAGCGAGACCCCTCAGCCTGAGCGAGATGCTGGGCGAGACCGTGCTGTGTTTTGGACGTTTGATGTTTCCCCGAGTGATCTGTTTTGATTGGGTATGATTGTGTGATGACGAACATGTACATAATAGAATAATTTGCATGGTTGGCATGAGTTACGAACGACGTATGACGGATTGGGTATGATGTTAACATGTGAAATGAAGGAATGGGTTGGAACTAAAGAGATACGTGATTAATATGAGATGAGACCCCAGACTCACTGGGGTGGTGATGATCAGAGGTATGGACTTGAGATGTGTTTGATATGAGGATTAAACTCCAAGGGTTGATGTGGAATTGAAAATATAATTCAATATTCGTGTATTGCTGATTTATGAATGTTGGTCCGTGTCAGCGTGTAATTCCTTGGGGTCTCTAGGTGAGACCTCCGGGGTCGCGCTTCAGTGGTCGGGACGTAATTCCATGGCCCCTGTTAGTGGGTGTTCATGGTGGTGCCCCATCTGTATAACTAGGTAAGGATTCAAGGTAAGGACTGCATCCTGACACTCTAAGGGGCCAGTTAGTCTCACTTAGAGCAGACTGACTCCTGTG
>Ga0214542_1011850_pt1 | contig 11661 bp, 3 predicted proteins | sample CNSS1metaG_FD_160096 | JGI IMG/M metagenome (GOLD analysis project Ga0214542, IMG submission 160096) | Root nodule microbial communities from cowpea collected in UCLA plant growth center, Los Angeles, California, USA - CNSS1 | ecosystem: Host-associated > Plants > Roots > Nodule | place: USA...
ACTGAAATTGAATATGTGACCTAATGAGGTTTTATAAGAAGTTTTCTTCATGAACACTAGTATGCAGAAATTACTATTACTCTTCTGAATATCAATATTTAATATTAATATATAACTATATTAACTATTAGTAGAATTTAAATAAAACTAAAGTTTTTAAAATAAAATTGTATTTTTTTTGGTCATATTTTGAAATGAAATATATTAATATTTGTTGACAAATAATTTATTATTTACTCTTAATTTTGTATGGAGAGAAAAAAAAAAAGTGTTCATGAGATTTTTCAATTCCAATTATGTCCATGGCCGAAATTAGTGGTAGATAATCGAAGAAATTTGAAGAGTGAATAAGTGATTGAAGGGGCTAAAGTCAAAGGTTTTGTTTGTTTGGTAATAAGCACTTCATGCATATAAATAGAGGTTATGGAAAGAGAAAAACATAGAACAATTGTGTTATCTTCATACATTAATATTCATATGTTTCATAGAACCAACTCACAAATGTCTGCGATATTGGTGCTTCTTCTTCTTGGAATATTATCTTCCATTACAGGTCTCTGTGCTCCTCTTTCATTATTTTACTGTTTTATTAAATATTGTTGAGTATGCAAATGCAAGTTTAATAACTCAAGTATTGAATACAAAATATTACTTTTTTTTAAGGAGAATTCAAGCAAAGGTATCTCATTGACATTGTAATGAATTCTTCATAAAAATATTCATTGATAAATATAGATATATATTAAGGACAAATATATTTTTAATCTTTAACTTTTGATATTAAATTGAAATTCATTTCTGTTTTAAAGTTTGATCCAATTTGGTCATCAAACTTTTAAAGTAAATAAATATATATAATTCTCCTAACCAAAAGTTAAATTTGTTTGAGATGTCGCATTTGAGTTGTTTACATTATTTAACACGTTCTAATTCAAATGTTTGTGTGAGATATTGTTTGACACGTTAACAAATTTTAACTCCTAACTTTGCTAAGTTAATTTTTGTTGACATGTCAAGATACATTTCATGTTGATATTTGAATTGTTTACATAATTTAAAATATTGTAGTTCAAATGTTAACATGTAACTATTGTTTTACACATAAAAATAAATTAATATCATTGAGTTAAAATGATTATATCTATTTTATTTAAATTTATTATTTTTCTAGTTGTGTGTAGTGATCAACAAAGGTGTATTATTTTTTTTTTAATTTTACCATAAATGAATTATTTAATTATTTTTATTTGGTTATAGAATACAATGTTGGTCTTTTCAATTTTTTAATGTCCAATTGAGTCTTCTATTTTAAAATAGCAATATTTAGTTTTTTTCTTTAAAGGGTTAAATATGTTTTTAGTCCTCTAACTTTTGATAAATATTGAAATTAGTTCATGTTCGAAACTTTAACCCAATTTAGTCCCCAAAGTTTTGAAATGTTTAGATTTAGTCATTTTAATCAAATTTTGTTCAGTTTATTTAACGTTTGAAAAATTAAGAAAAAAAAACTTAACAAAATAGGGTTAAAAGAACTAAACCCTGACATATCTAAAATTAGGAGACTAAATTGACCTAAAATTATGAGGATGAACTAATTTCAATTTTCACTAAAAGTTAAGGAATTAAAAAGATATTTAACAAAGAAAATAAATAGTAACGCTAACATGGTTTTTTACATTTTTTTTTAAATTTTCCTGTACATTGTTTTAAAAGGATCACAAGAAATAAGATTTTTTTACATTGTTTTAAAAGGATCACAAGAAATAAGATTTTTTTACATATTTTTGCTGTAAATTCTGTAAAGTCCCATAAAAACATTTACAAAAAGAAAATTCTATAAAATATGAAAAACTTTCACTATATAATTTTAAATTAACCGCCAAAATTGAGACCTTAATTGTTAAAATTTTAACGATCTCATACTGTACACCATAGCTGACATTGTATTAAATTATGTGTTTGTTGATTATTTAAATTTTCATATTGTTGTATAAAAACTGGTAAGAAAATATCTTTTATTAATTATTTAATGAATTGGATGAATAGTTTCCATTTCAAAATAGAAAACTATCGATTCAAAATAGAAAATAAGACATACAAGATCTATCATTTAAGATGCTCCACAGACATACATACATGTATATTTATAACAATATATAAAAAATTTTTATCTTTTGTATCCACTTTTTATTTTCCAATCCTATCCTTAATTATTATTTTAAAAATTAATTATTTTATATTTAGTTTATTTTTAACCGTTTTTTTTAATTTTTTTATTTTGACTGTTATTTTAAAAAACTTTTTTTAACAGTTATTTTATTTAATAATTATTTTAAAATTTATTATTATTGATCATATAAAAATTTAAAAAAAAATGTAAACACGTACATATGCAACAATGCCTGAATTAGTGATAAAGAATAAAAGTATAGTAATATTATAAGTTATACAATAGACAACTTTCTATTTAAGTATTATAAAAAAAAAATCTACCATTAAATAGAATATTCTTAGAGTATAAATCACATATTTAGCATCTTATATGTATTAATATAAAATCATATATTAAACTTATTAAAAAATTTATAACAACCATGTCAGATAGATTCATATCATTTAGAAGCGTTGAAACAGAAAATAGTTTGAATACTCGTTTTTTCTCCGATCTTTCAAAACACTTTTCTTAAAGACGAATAAGTAAGAGAGGGAAGAATATTATTTCTAGAATAATTTATTATTCAATATATTATAACAATATTCTTTCTTATATACTATTGAATTATTGATTTACCGTGTTGGTTAAACATTATGCAGTTACTGAATCAATAGGAGTTTGCTATGGACAACTTGGGGATTCTTTACCATCAAAGCAAGAAGTTGTTGATCTATACAAAAGCAATGGCATAGATAAAATGCGTATATATTTTCCAGAACCAGAAACCCTCGAAGCTCTCAAAGGTTCAGACATTGAGGTGATCATGGACGTGGCTAGGGAATCTCTTCAATCCATGACAGACCAAAACGCTGCCATGGATTGGGTGAACACAAACATCGTACCCTATGCACAGGACGTGAATTTCAAGTACATAACAGTGGGAAACGAAATTCGTCCAAATTACAATGAAGCTCAATACATTTTGCCTGCAATGACCAACATTCACAATGCAATTTCCTCAGCCAATTTGCAAGGTCAAATCAAAGTCTCCACAGCAATAGACTCAACCCTGATTTCCAACCCCTACCCACCCAATGATGGAGTTTTCAATTCACAGTCATACATGGGACCCATTGTTGATTTCTTGAAAAGCAATGGAGCCCCACTTCTTGCAAACATTTACCCTTACTTTGCTTACATTGGTGATCAACAAAACATTCCTCTCGAATATGCTCTTTTCACCCAGCAAGGCACGAACAGTGTTGGGTACCAGAACCTGTTTGATGCAATGCTTGACTCAATATATGCTGCTCTTGAGAAAAAGGAGGCATCTGATGTGAAGATTGTTGTTTCTGAGAGTGGGTGGCCATCTGAAGGTGGAGATGGAGCTTCAACACAAAATGCAGCCACTTACTATGCAAATTTGATTAATCATGCAAAGAGTGGGAGTGGAACTCCGAAGAGACCAGGTGGGCCTATAGAGACTTACTTGTTTGCAATGTTTGATGAAAATAACAAGCAAGGTGCGGAATCTGAGAGACATTTTGGTCTATTCACTCCTGATAAATCACCTAAATACCAACTTAGTTTCAATTAGTTGAAATTGACCAACAAATTATAAGATATATTTATATACACACTTCTTGTTTAGTTTGAATAGGTGTGAGGTGTCCAAATAAAATGATGTTAGACAATACAATAAACTTTAACATCTCAGTTGTTTGTTCAAAGTCCATCAATTGTTTGTCATAGTGAAATGTGTTTGTATTTTTAAATTACCAATGTGAGAGATCATAGTTTTGTTTTGTAATATATTTACTTATTTTGCTTAAATAAATATCAAATAAATTTACGTTATTTCAATGAAAAGATATTTATGATGTCACTTTGTTCACTCTTTATATATATATATATATATATATATATATAATTTTGTGTCTTGAGTTTTTTAATTAAATTTAATTAACACTCGTACATACAATACAATATCATAGTATACTAGAAATAAATATGAAATATATTTCTAGAAATGATTTTTTACTTTTTAAGTTGTCATGTATATATATGTATATAAATATGTAGTTTAGATACATACAGCCCTCTTAAATTCATAAGTATATTGAAGTTTTTATTTTACTAATAATGCATAAACTCATCTTAACAATTATTAATACTAAGATTGTATTTATAGTACTCATTTAACCTTTCTTTTCATTACTCCATATTTTTTATTATATATATATATATATATATATATATATATATATATATATTTATTTTTTACACTAAAAAAATTGAATATTTCGAAGAGTTTTACATTGTTCATATGTGACCTTGTAAGTCCAGATAGGGTAAAAGCACGGTTGATGAAAAAGTTTAATGTTTTTTATTATAAAATATGCTCTAAATGTTAAACGAATACTTTTATTGATACATGTAGTACCGATACAAGTTTTAGTGAACAAATATACATGATATTTAATTTACGGATACATATCTAGAGTTGTTAAAACAAGTCATCTAGTCTAACACTCACACATCATGAGTTGATCACTTAGTGAGTTAATTTAATCTAATTCATTTATTAACGAGACAAAAAATTCTAATCCGGTCCAGCCCACCACAGTCCACCACAGAATGGTGAGTTAAACGAGTTGGTTCACTGACTCACTTAATTAGAAAAATATAATTTTTTTACTCTAGTCTCGAAAAAACTAAATTATAATTGTGATTAAAATATAGGTAAACTTCAATATAATCCATATACAATTCAAAGTAATGTTCAACACCAAATACAAACAAAAATTACAAAAATATTAGGTTTGCATTTGCGAATCCAATATGTTGGCTAAAAAAAATAGTCCAACTCAACCACAATATAAAAAAAATTGTATGATCATTTATTTGCGTGTGGGTTGGTGAGCCAAACAGTTCAACCCAAATGAACAATGTTCTTGATGGATTGGATCAAAAATTAACTCGTCCTAAAATTTGTAAACAAATTTCAATCTAACCCGGTCCAAATATGTGATGGGCCACATTGACCCGCGGATTATGCCACACTTATTATCCATAGTTAATGACTTTTATATAGTTTTCCTAATAAAAGTAAGAAAATAAAGTTACTAAAAAGTGAAACATTAACAGGTAAAACTGAATTTAGAATTAAATTTTACAAATTTATGTTTTTAACAATTATGACATTAAAGTTGTCATAAAGAAATTAATTTTTTTAAATATTATACTTTGTGATACAATTTATTAAATTTTCTTTTTAAAATTTAAATTTATTTTCATTAATATTTTACTATACAATATTATTAGACTTATATTTTAATATAAAATTTTATTTGATTTTATATTTTTTTTAAATTATTTAAAAATAAAATTGAGAAACTCAATAAATTATTAATGGGGTGAATATCTTTTTGGATAATATGTACAAGTACACCACTAGAAGGACCATCTCCCAAATATAACAGTTAGAAAGTGAATGTTGCATTCCACTTATCCTTTTACTTAAGAGGAACACATAATGAACTATTTGTATTGGCTAGGGTAGGACCCTATCATATCTCTTTGTTTATCTAAGATCATATCTCTTTGTTTATCTAAGAGATCAAATCATATACTTTTTGTTCATATTACTCACATTCATACATTATGCTATCTATCTATTTAGCTATATTTCATAGTGCAGTGGCAATTGAAATTGTGAAATGGAGACCCTTTGTTCTGCTGTGGTGTTCCCATCTTTCAAAATCAGAACTTCACAGTTTTCCAAATGTGGCAGCATCAGGGCTTCTCTTGCCATTGAGCAACAAACTTCACAGACTAAGGTTGCTCTCCTAAGAATTGGCACCAGAAGAAGGTACTCTACTCTTCCCTCATAATTATGCTTTCAATTATGAGCATTTATTGTAATGGGGTTTCTCTATATGATAAGTTTACTGGAGTGTTGAAAATATTCAATTCAGAATTTTCTGAAAGGACAACTAGTTTTCAAATGGCAGTAGTATTATGACAGAAATGAAGACAATTCCTGTGCTTTTACTTGAAATTTGATTGTCAAAACAAAAGGGTTTTACTTTTTGCAGCAAAATGTAGTTTATCAAGATTGTCAAACGATTATTTGTTACACCATGCTGCAAGCTTGTGTTTTTTGTTTGAAGTGATCAAAGTAGAAACATCAGAAGAAGGGTTATTGAAGTAGTGGGTGAAATGCTTGTAAATTGCAATCATCTTGGTAGGTTTAAGTTTACTTCATACCCATTTAAACCCGAGGGTTGAAGTGCATGTAAGCTATTTGAAATAATCACAATCTCATCTTTGTCTTCTACTGTAATGAATTTTTTATACCTACTTACCTGATTATTACTAGCTGGCATGGTCCTTCTAGCTTCCATGACTGGTTTTGCAAATGGTCTTTGTTTATTTGGATTTATTTATACTTTTGTGATATTTAGAGCAGTCCACTAGCTCTGGCTCAAACATTCGAGACCAGAGACAAGCTCATGTCCGTGCCACAAAGAGGTCTTCTTCGTTGTTGTCTAGGTCTTATTTGAAGGCTTTGAACTAGATCGTCGTCATCATTATCTTCATCTTGTTGTCTTTGGTTGGCATCTTTCGCCATTTGTGGCGACATTGTAGGCCAATAATATTGTTAGAAGGATGTGGGATATATGGATGGAGGTGTTAACGAAGAAGTTGCAAATACATTTTTTGTAGGCCCAGAAAAAGTATCTATACTGACCAAATTTAATGTCTGACCCCCACATGCGACAAAACAAACTAGGAAGACAAACTACAACTCGTATCCACAACGAAATAGACCGTCACTGCCAAATAAACCAAAGAAATATTTCTTTTTGCAGAAATATTGGTCACAACAGAAGCAATTGTCCAAATAGACAATGAAATTTTATTTTATGTAACTCTCATCACTTCAGTTTAACGACTTTGTTCACTTTAATTTTAATATATGTCATCCACAAAAATATTTTATTTCATGTATTTCTTATTAAGAAAACTTTTTCTTTTCTTCATCATCATATTTATTTTATTCTTGTATAATTTATATACAACAAAATTTCAACTTCTTTATTCAATTTAATAATATTATCATAAATAACTGAAAAGTAAAAATTTTATTTACAGTGAGTCACAACTCCAACATGAAGATATTGATTCAACAAAGTTGTACCATTATGGCAAGACTTTGTATAACTGAAGTCATACCATTATTGCACTACTTTGCTTATTCTAGTAATTAACTTTTAGGAAAATTGTCTCAAACTGTAATGACTTTTCTCATATGCATAAAAGTTGTTGTGATTTGGTACGACTTCAGCTCTATTTAACTAAAATTGTGTTACTTTCACATGATTTATTCATGACAAAATCGTCCTATTCTTTCACAACTTACCTCCGCTGGAAATTTAAAAAAAAAAAAGTGCATCACTTTGGTAATTAATGTTTTAAATTGTCCTATGGAAAAAAAAATCAAAGGATGAATGTAAAGCATAAAGTTTATGGTTTATAATTTTTTTAGTTAAATTATATTTTTGTAATAATAATAATAACAACAATAATAAGAATATAATAGAGAAAAGGGAAAAGTAAAAAGTCATCTCAATGTTAAATAGTAAAATTTGGAATATTTATTTTTGTTATCCCTCTATTTAGTTAAAAATTATCTAAACTTAACTTAAATTCAATTTTTCTACTAGATTTTTTGTGTTAATATATTAATTTTAATATTTTTAAATATTGAAATCCATATTTTTAATATATCAAAATAATGCATTTTAAATATACAATTAAAAGACAGTAAAAAAATCAATATAAGATTTAGACTATAGTTTGTCCAATCCTATATTAGTTTTTTTTTTACACTTTATTCCTCCAAAACATTATCTTAAATAAATAATAATAAAAAAAAACGCACATATGTCACTTCTCTTCAAAAATTCATTAAAAAACACAAGATTTGAAAATAAAATATTGTTATGCATTAAAATGGCTTCTGTAGATCTTTAATGATAAAAAGATATAACAAAAATTTTCAAATGCTCAAGCCAAAATTAAAATATATCTGTCACATTCACGTATTACATCTGATTAAACAAGTCTAAATTTGATCATTTTTAATTTCGTTTCTGTTAGTAATAGTTTTTTTTTTACTCACATGGTCCTTAGTAAGAAAAAAAAAAGAAAAAAAAGTAAAATATTATATATATATATATATTTTTTTTTTTTTTTTTTTGCCGGGAACAATATGTTATTGTCCTCAAGTTTGATCTAAATTTAGAGATGGTCTTTGGTTGAAACTTAGTTATTGTTTGGTCATGTACTTTCAAAATCATTGATTTTGTCCCTACTTTTGGATGGCATTAAAAATAACAAATGGCGTGCCACATGGTTATTTAATTTAATTTATAAAATGAAAAATTAGTGTTGACCTAGCCACTTTTCACGAACAATAAAAATAAAATATTTTTGGTCTCTGAAGTTTAAACTTAAATTAGAAATGATCTTTGGTCAAAATTTTGTGACTTTTTGGTCCATTCACATTGAATAATAATTATATAATAATAATACTACTGTTACTACTATTAATAACAATAATAATAATATTATTATTATTATATAATATTATTTCTTAATAATATTATTATTTATTTTTAACATTAGTAATTAATAAGATTATATAATAATAATATTAATATTATTAATAATATAATTATATTATTGGTATATAATTATTAATATTATTATTGATATATTAATATTATTATTTATTATTAATATATAATAATATTATTGTTAATAATTATATGATAATAATATTATTATTATATAATGTTATTATTATTAATAGTAGTATTGTTATTATATTTTAACAATAATTTTGAATGTGTATGGACCAAATAGTAATCAAATTTTAACTAAGGACCATTTTCAAATTAAATTTAAATTTTAGAGATGAAATGTATATTTTTTTGAATTTTCATGAAAAGTAACAAGTAGACCGACACTATTTTTTTTTTTGTAAAAAAATTAATACGGAACCAAAGACTTTTTTTCTGCCTTCATAATTTTGTAAAAAAAATGTAAAAAAATATGAAGACAGAACTAAAACAAGATATTCATTTTCCAAATTAAAAGAAACAAAAGATAGATTTTTAATAGTTGTAAATTTTTAAATTAGAGATTAATTTAAACATTAATTTTTGTAGTTAAAATTTTGAAATTTAATGTTAAAAGAAAATTTGAGATTATTATATTTTATTCGAGATTATTTTAAATATTATTAATTTTTAATTTATGAATGAATATTTAAATTAACAATTATAATAATTAATTTTTTTATCTTTAACATTAATTACTATTTAATAATTTTTTAATGCACTATTTTCCTCTTTAAATAATTATAACTAAAATTCATATCCGAGTATACAAATAAAATAAAATGAAAATAATTTTGTATAAAATAAGAAGTAGGTTTAGTATTAAAAGTACAATAGGTCCTATACAGTGGCAGACTTATGTATTGACAGGGGAGCCACGGCTCCCCTTTTTTTTTGGAATTTATTTTATATATATATATATATATATATATATATTTATATTTTTTTAAATTATATTTATATATTATTTATAGGCTAAAATACTCCCTTGGTCCATGTTTTCGCTGGAAAATCTCAAATAGGTCCATAGATTTTTTTTAATCTCAAATTGGTCCATAATTCTGCAAAATTGATTCAGTTAAGCCCATTCCGTTATTTCTTCATAAACGGCGTTTACTGGTGATGACCTGGAGTTTTGTACATGCTTTGCTGTCAGTTAATTGTGAGAAGCAGTGCAAATGACGTGGTCTTCTCCTATTTAGTAACATGTAGTAGTTTGCCCTAGCATTTTGGGTTGCAGGAACTGAAAGGAGAGAAGAGAATAGTTTGTTTATGGATTCTTCTCATTCATGGTCGACGTGCTCCTGCAATGGGTTGGGGGTGCAAAATCGAAGTGATTCTTGTCATGGAGGTGGGTCAAAGAGGTTGGGTTCAATGGTTGTTTGCTATTGTGGTGAGAAAGCTGTCCTGAGAACTGCAAGAACCCCTAAAAATAGGGGGAAACAATTCTGGGGATGTCCTAAGTATAAGGTAAGATCCATGGAACTTTGATTTTTTTCGTTTAAGTTAAGCAGGAGATATTTGACGACTGTGTGTATGGTTTTTGGACAGAGGGGCTCTGAACAATTGGTTGGCTGCAATTACTTTAGTTGGTTCAGTGGAGATGAAGAAATTGTTGGTTCAGTGACGAAGAATGAAGAAAGGGATCTTAGTGTGCTGAATATGGAAGAAATGTACGGGCAAAGGATGAAAATTCTTAGTTTAGAAAAATCTGTCATGAATTTGGAAAATAGGATAAGGGTGTTATTTTGGGGGGTTTGTTTTGTTTGTGTGTTGAATGTAATATTATTTTCGTTGTTGATGAAAAATCCATAATGCATTGTAAAACTTTGATTGTGTATTGAATGAGAAAGTTTGTTTTAAGCACATAATTTTGGTGTTCTTATAACAGACCCAAACTTTTGGCCTCATACACCATATCATAATTGAATAAACTGTTATCATAATTGAATACACATAATTTGACAACATAATATCAAACTGTTATATAGGTGTTGATCACAAATGTACTGCAAACATACATAACAGAGCCATGCTCTTAACAGAGCCAAAAAAACCACAAAACATCAATTTGTTTTACCATTACAGCACACACATAAAATAAAAAAAAATAGCACAGAGTAATGGCATTGTTTTGATCATTACAACAGATGCAGAAAACCAAAATGGGATCAACACTATCAAAACATGTCTTCTTTCCACGTCCCCTTTAAATTCACGGCTTCCAAACACGTCCCCTTCTTGGTTGTAGCTTGGTCCTCATTGGTTGGACTGCACGTGTTGGGCGCCTATTTGGTGGCCCTGCTGTTTGTTGGCTTGGTGGAGTAGATTGTGGAGGAGCAGAATGTGTTGAAGCAGATTTTGGTGGAGCAATTGTTGCTGGTCCAGATTTTGATGGAGCAGAATTTGATGAAGCAGATTGTGGTGGAGCAACTGTTGGTGGCCCAGATTGTGATGCAGCAGATTGTGATGAAGCACATTGCGGTGGAGTACCTGCTGCTGGCCCAGATTGTGGTGGTGTAGATTGTGATGAAGCACCAATTGGGCCAGGTTGTGATGGACTAGGTGTTGGGCCAGATTGTGGTGCAGATTGTGATGAAGCACCACTTGGGCCAGGTTGTGATGGACTAGGTGTTGGGCCAGATTGTGGTGCAGGTTGTGATTCAGTCTGCTGTGGTCGAATAGGACAATAGTTCCTGTTGTGTCCAAGTTCCCTGCATACACTACACCTCTTACGAAACCCTCCATTAGACATTTGTGTATCATTTTTCTTTAACTCCCATGGCTCCAATCTTCTCTTCTTCTTAGGTCTTCCAG
>Ga0214542_1011858_pt1 | contig 11653 bp, 12 predicted proteins | sample CNSS1metaG_FD_160096 | JGI IMG/M metagenome (GOLD analysis project Ga0214542, IMG submission 160096) | Root nodule microbial communities from cowpea collected in UCLA plant growth center, Los Angeles, California, USA - CNSS1 | ecosystem: Host-associated > Plants > Roots > Nodule | place: USA...
TATATATATATATATATATATATATATATATAAGGGTATTTTTTTGAATTAAAGTTTAGCGGGTACGAGTATCCACGGGTGCGGATACTATGATACCCGTACCCGGCCCATTAACATGCGGGTATCAAAAATACTCGTACCCGCGGGTAGCGGGTATCCATTTTTAATATTTGTTTCCTACCCGTTGCAAATTTTATCTGCAGATACTTATGGGTACAGATTTTTTTGACATACCTAGTTGTTTGACAATCAGATGTTGTGAGGAACTGAGGTGGTATTTGAGGATTAACCACGTAGCGGTGAAGGCGGTGGACTTTAATTACGGGCTCCACCTGTTGCTTCCAAAGGAGAAAATTTGTGTCAGTAAGTTTCTTAAATATATTATACGAGAAAAGGACACGTGAAGAGGTAGTCTTGGGTTTTAAGGGGTACCCATTGTGAGCACAAAGAAAGAAAGGCACCAGGATTGAAAAAAAAATTATTTATTTAGCTCTAGATAGCATGTTATAAATTGATAACTAGGAATGAGGAAAAGTCTATGATTCTCATTCATTCAATGATGAAAAATACATTAGTTTATATATAAAGTGTCCCAAATGAGTAACTCACTCTATATGACTAACAGAAAGAATAAAATGTAACAGATTGAATACCACGTATACAAAACAGAATGGAGAGAGAAACAAAAGACAAAACAGAAAGATATTCTACTGATATTCTCTAACAGAATAGTATCATATGATTAATAAAAAATTAATGTTTTTTTTCATTTCTAATTCATTCAAGGTATCAATTTCTCTCAAAAGTGATGATAAAATTATCATATGACACAAAAGGATTTACATACTATAAAATGTTGAAACTTATGAAGTTTCTTGAAGGTGATGATATTTTAATGATATTTTGTTAAGAAGTACTAACAATAAACAAACTTATTAAGAAACCAGATGATTTATTCACAGGGTCACTTCACCTTGGAAGAGAACGAATATAAGATTCGCACCTTATGTAACACAAAGAAAGGGCAAAGACCGTAACGAAGAGAGGTCGCGCAGTCTGCTTGGGCCACATTTTAATATGGAGCAATCAAAAATAATGGACGACGAAGAGATAGCCAAGTATCTATGTCGGTCCAGTGCCACCAACAAACTCTTAGGAGGCAACATGAATGTTTGGTGCAAGTTTCACCGATTTCCAACCATGATACTCTATTGCTTCATGCAAGTAAATATGCTAGCAACATTGTTAGCCAAGGGGTTTTTGCAGAAGTATTTGGTTGAAATAAAGGGGGAAGGTCAGACAAAGTAAACCTCAGCAAAAGAACCTCATGAGGTGCCCATCAAGGGAGATTTCAACTTACTCTTAGGAAGACCATTTATCAACAAGTTGTGAGCTGATATATCAATGTCCATTTGAAAATGAAATTTCCCATAAATGAAGGCAGGGTATTCACGATGAAAGTAAATCAAGAAACAGCTTAGAAGTACTACAAAGACAGTCTCATAACTCAACGACGAACCATGTATCACATAACAACAACAGGAGCACCTACGAATGCAAAGTTGGACGCAAGGATAGTGCACAAGGACAAAAGACCTCAACTAATGGGAGAGGTAAAAGATGTGGTCGTACAAGGTTGAACGTTGAAGGTAGGGGTCACCTAAAGCCAATCTTGGAGGCCCAAATTATGGATGTGTTATGATCAAACTCTGTTTCATCGCGTGGATTGTTGCCGATATGATTGGCATTAACCTAGACTTTTTGTGTCATAAACTCAATATAAATTCAAATGCAAAGGCAAAGGTTCAGAGATGACGTCGGCTGGTAGGTGAACAAATACAAACGCAGCTGAAGAGGTTCAAAAACTCTTAGAGGCTAGGAACATTAGGAAATTCAATATCCCACCTAGCTGGCTAACGTGGTAATGATAAAGAAATCTAGTAGAAAGTGAAGAATGTGCGTCGAATTCACAGATATGAATGATGCATGTCCTAAGGATCTGTCCTTTCTACCCAGTATTGACGCCTTAGTAGACAACGCATCTGGATGTGCGTTATTAAGTTTCCTGGACACATATTCTAGATATAACCAGGTAAAGATGCATCTACTAGATGAAGACAAGACATCATTCATGGGCGAAATGTCTAATTATTGTTATAAGGTAATGTCGTTTGGACTGAAAATTGCGGAAGCTACCTACCAACGTGTGATGAATAGAATACTTATCCTTATGATGGAGAGGAATGTACAAGCATATGTCGATGATATGGTAGTGACCTTGACGGAGGGAGATCATCACCAAATGGATTTGATGGAGTTATTTGCAACAATAAACAAATATCAACTCAAGCTAAACCCCGTCAAAATATGTGTTCGGGGTCAAAGCCAACAAGCTTTTAGAATTCTTGCTCATAGAAAGAAGTGTTGAGGCTAACCTGGATAAGTGTGTCGCCATTATACGAATGTGAAGCCTGACAAATGTAAAAGAAGTGCAGCGGTTACAGGAATAATGGCCGCCCTTTCCAGGTTCTTAGTCAAAGGAGGGGATAAAGGGTTTCCATACTTTTAGTGTTTAAGGAGAAATGATAAATTCCAATGAACTGATCAATGTGAGGCATCATTTTAGCAATTGAAGGAATATTTGATCAAACCTCTAAAAGGCAGTGTGTTTAAAATATACATTTCAGTAACCAATAATGCAATCAGTTCAGTGTTAGTACAGGACATGAACAAGGAGCAAAAATTAATATATTTCGTGATGAAAGTGCTTTGTGCCGCAGAGGTTCGATATTCTACACTTGAAAAGACAACATTTACAGTCATAGTAACAACACATCGACTTAGACACTATTTTTAGAATCATGGAGTATAAGTAATGACTGACCTACCTGTAAAACAGGTCTTATAGAAACTTGACATATTTGGGAGGTTGGTGAAATGGGCAGTAGAACTCTCAGAAAACAACATCCAGTATGAGCCTAGAGGACCAATTAAGTTACATGTTTTATCTTTTTTTTTTTTGTGGAACTCACAACTCCTATAGAACCTGAATCCAAAGACCCAATGCAGTGGATTATATTTGTCGACGATGCATCCACTTTGAAAGGAAGTGGAGTAGGCATGGTCCTTAAGATTTGTGTTCAAAGCCAACAATAATCAGGTTGAATACGAAGCCTTAATAGTAAGAATATTACTAGCAAAAGAGATGGAAATTCCAAGGTTGATGGTCAAATGTGACTCGATGTTGGTTGTAGTCAAGTTAGAGGAGAATTTCATGCTAAGGATCCACAATTGGCCTGGTATTTGGAATTTGTTAATGTCATTACTAAGGGTTTTGCTACTTTTGAGTAGGTATATGTCCTTAGGGAGCAAAACTGTCCAGTAGATCTTTTGTCAAAACTGGCTAGTTGCACAAAACCAAAACAATATAAATCGACAATCAAGGAAACTCTTGTCACTCCTCAGATAGAAGTAACGGAAGGCTACCAAATAATGGCCTTACAAGGGCAATGGCAGGAGTCATGATGATGCCAATCAAAAGGTACATGGCCAATGGGAAATTACCCGGTGATGCTTGGGAAGCCAATTATATTAAGAAAAATGCAAGTAGGTACACTTTTCTAGATAGAAACTTGTTTCGGTTTGGATATTCCCGTCCTCTCCTAATTTGTGTGGATAGAATTGAAGTAGCGCGTATCATGACTTACTTGCATGAAGGCATATTTGGAAACCACATCGAAGGAAGAACTTTAATGATTACCTTAAATACGTAAAAAAGTGTTGTCAATGTTAGAGACATGTAGACTAGACTTGGGCCCCTCCTAAGGTGTTTCACTCAATCAATACACCATGGTCATTCCATACTTTGGGAATAAACATCTTGTGTCCTTTTCCACGGGCAATTCAAGAACTTAAATTCTTGATTCTAGTTGTCGAATATTTTATGAAATGGATTGAAGCAGAGCCTATGAGAGTTATCACGGAAAACAAGGTAAAAGAGTTTATATGAAAAAAATATAATATGTCGGTTTGAGGTCCCACGATACATCATCTCCGACAACAGAACCCAATTTGCGTGCTCACAAGTCGAGCGATTATGCCAAGATGTAGGCATAAAGCAAATTTTATCTTCGGTAGAACACCTCAAACTAATGGACAGGTAGAGTCAGCTAATAAGGTTATTCTTGAAAGTTTGAAAAGAAGATTGTTGATAGCAAAAGCATAATGGCCTGAAGAAGTACCCAGAGTACTATGGTCATATCACACCACTCCATAATCAAATATCCATGAAACTCTTTTTAGCCTTGTTTATAGAACCGATGCTATGTTACCCATAGAAATTTCCAAAGTTGTTACAAGGGCTAGGATCTTCACACCAGAGCATTCTGAAGAAGGGCTTCGTTCTAATTTCAGTGTTATCAAATTTCGGCCATATGGCGGTGCCATGGCGGAATGTGGTGGCGTTTTTCCAACCTGCCACCACAACAAGGCGGTGGTGAAACATATTTTTCGTGGCAATCCATGGCGGCCATTTTATTTATAGCGGTTGGCGGTGGCGGAACGACAATGGCGAGAGAAGCGGGGTGGAGAAGAAAGGTGACGATTGTATGGAGAAAAATAACAGCAAAGTGGAAGAACGGGGAGGGGTAGCGACATGGGTGAAACCCTAACTGTAGTAAACTTTGTTTTCTATGTTTAAAACAGAGTTAAAATTTGGGCCAGACCCAATAAAAATATAAAGTTCACTATATTCTAATACCCACAATTTTAAAACACTTTTTCTTTTATTCTTTTCCAACTGTAACTTATTATCACTAATAGCCACCATTGCCGCCACTGCTCGCCGGTCACCGCCGCTACTGTTCCCCGGTCGTCGCCGTCGTTAACCGTCACCGACGAAGCCTGTTTTTTTTTTCAATTTTTTTTTCTTCTTTTGCAACTTCGGTATAACTATTTTTCAAAAGCAAAACCTATTTTCACTACAATATTATTACTTTACCATTAGAATTACATGTGGTATGATTATATTTCTTTTGAAAGTGATGTTTCTGCCATAACCCATTATAGTTTCCGTTATAACTTTATAATGGATTTTTCAGTTTCCGATATTTTTCGTTATCCGATATCAATAACACTAGCTAATTTAGACACCTTAGAAGAAATTCAGAAGCTAACCAGGATCTCTAGCAAGATGGTCAGGAGAAAGATAGAAAGGAGATATAATACAAGACCAAGGTAATCCCTCAAAGTTTTCAAAGAAAGAATTTGGTCCTAAGAAAGGCACAATTAACACAAATGGAGAATAAACTTGCACCTTCGTGGACAAGCGCTTACCTCATTAAATTAGTGGGAGGAGGAGCATACAAGTTAGAGACATTGACGGGAAAGAAATACCAAGAATTTGGAATACAGCAAATCTGTGATTTTATTTCAATTGACATTATGTTTTTTCTTTAGTCATGTTTATATTTAATATGCATAAATTCTTGATTTGAGGAAGCGGGGAATGATTCGTTGGAGAAAGTTGGTGGTGGAGAAACTGAGGGCTCGCTGGATCTTCTATGCGGGATGGTTACAATGGAGGTTCCGGTAGAACTCGCACTGGATTTGAAAGAGGACATTAGGGAGCATGATATTTGATGATGCATGACTTGTTTCTTATGCTTAGTTTTGTTGAGTATCCATGTTAATACCAGAGGTTGGTATGTATGAAAATGAACGGTCAGGACAATGTGCTTCTGTTAACATTTCGGTTTTCATCTAATCCCCTAGTTTAGGTGGGAAAAATAACTGTTTTTGTACACTTTTTTACTCTGTTGTTAAACTGCTTATGGATGTCTAGAGTCTAAGTTATGTATTGAATGAAATGTAATATTCATGATAGATCCTTGTCTGTTGGAGGCATATTTGGTCTGGTTTTCCTAAGCTTTGGAATGGCATAATTTCTTGCTACAAACAGTTATGATTTTCTTTAAGTTGGAGCAAGACGCATTATCCATCCTGCTGAAATAAGATTGGATGCAGAACTTTAAATACATATCGTGTTGGTCTTTCACACCACTTACCATTAGTTGCTGATGAAATAAGACTCGAGGACGAACATGAAATAAAGTCCACTGTGATTACAAGAATAAGAACTGAACGGAAAAGTTGTATAAATGGGCCCGTTGTGAGCTGTATCTATGTATGTATGGGATTTGCTTATCTGCTCATATATCATGATGAGGGAGAAATGATTAAATGTGGCATATAATTTTATAAGGTTTAGATAAAAATATAAGTGGAGTTTACTAGTTAAGTATCATATCTGGTGATTCACTAACAAAAACTGCAACTATTTTTTCAAAATGATAGAGATGTAGAAGTATGAATTAAGGGATCATGTATATCTCTACCCAGCGATGCATGTCATAAATTTCCTTGCTACGACCTACCAAGTTTATGGCGTAAGAAGGCCTCTGTTAGAGAAATGAAATCATGTCGATTTGAAAAGTTAATCAATTCATTCAAAGTCTTTCACCGTTATAAATCATGAGTCATCACAAAATCTGTATGGAAGCACATGTTTGACACTGAAAATACAATGCAAACTGATTTTATGGAAGCAAACAAAATATTCAGCTGTCTTTTGGTTTACTTTGTTTCTTCTTCCTCAATTTGGTACTCCTCATCGTCATCATCTTCATCCTCTTCATCATCTTTACTGATTTGGGAAAATTTGCTTAGCTCCCACCTACCTTCATCCTCAAGAACCTCAAGCCCAGATTTTGTGTTACGTTGCTTGACCAAAAGCCAACGCAATAACCGGTCTTCTTTGTTTAGGTAATGCAACTCTTTGTTGATTCCAGGTGTAGCCATCATGCTCATTTGCATCAGCGTCCCCTACATCCATTAAAATTTGAAAATGGCAACACATGCATAATTTCCATTCAAACTCAAGAAATTTTACGTCTTCCTATTTCACCAAAGTCACACTTTCAAACTAAATAAAGTTCACAAAAACTTCACTAAGCAGAAAACAGAACATTCAATAAACATTTCTCAATCATATGTCCCAATTCCCTTTATCTGAAAATCATAAGCTTGTACTCATTATTCTTTGCCCCTGAATCAGCCTGATTCAATCTTCAGAATTTTATAGCACTAGAAAAATCTTCAAAGATAGACATGTTTTCATTTGGAAGGTTGTTAGTAATGCCCTACTTACTAATAAATCTAGAAAAACTGAGCATTAGACAATGGATGAGTCGTGTGGAAGCTACCATCAGGTTCCTGACTACGTGAACCATGCTTTTAGACTTTGTCCTAACGCAGTATCTATTTGAAATTGTCTCTTACCCCAATGCCTGCTGCATAACATGTAATCAGACACTATTGTGGGGGAAGGAAATGGTCTGTAATATGTCATTTCGGACAATTTGTGTTGCAGTAGAAATGATTAAATTTTTAACCACTCAAGGCTGTCTGTGACTAAAGCAAGTTGATAAATTGAGGTATGTTTACTGCATGAAAATTTTTTTGATAAGTCTTAGACCAAAGCTAGGGTGCACCTCAAATTGGTCTTTTCAAACTGAGTTGTGATGGCTCAGTCCAATTACAGACTAATTAATAGAGCTACGGCTAATGGGTTAGTTCAATATCATGATGAGCTGGACAATTTCTCTTATACTATGAATGTTGGTGCTTGCACCATAAATCTCATGCAGAATTGTTGGCTATCTCTATTTGGGAATTACTATTGCTTGGGGTCGTGGTTTTAGAGTTTTAATGGTAGAATCAATTTCGAAGGTGGCTATTTATTTTTTGCCTAATGGTTGCCCTAATTGTCATATGCGTCAGTCTAGCTCATTGGATCATTGGTTTTAGCCAGCAGGAGGCTAATTAAGCAGAAGATTCTTTGACTAAATATGCTAATTCTCTAGATAGTCATTTGAAAGTTTTTGATATTCTTCCTTTGTTCTATCTAATGCCATTTTGGCCGATGTATCTCCCACTGTTTTCCTCATGGATTTTAGTGTTTCTTTTTGGGTAATCTCCTTTCATTCAGCAGTACACATACACCATAAAAATTACATTATTCGGAACACCTCAAGCCAGGAGTTATGCAAACTTTCCAATAATCAAATCATTTAACATACCTAAACTACCAAAGCATTTTTTATATCAGCCTCCTTTATATTAATTTAATGATGTTATACACACAGCTCTGTCCATGACTAATACAACCCTGATAATGAAACAGTTAAAGCAACGAAATTTTGATATGAATAGAACAAGAACTATGAAGCATTCACCTAACTGGTGGTGATCTAGCTACATACTACTGGTGCACTGATAGTTCAGTTACCACAATGAGGTTAAACGGCAAGACAAAAATGTCTAACCACATAAAAACTAGATCAGAATTAATGTTACAAGAAAACTTAACTATATTATTAGCAAATGAATTCATTAACCTGATCAGCTGTAAAATAAAATAAGAATTAATTGAGTTGCATCATCTAAATAGTAGAGTAATTCAGTGAAGTTCCTGAAGTATTCTCTAGGCTCAAAATTACGTCAATACTTGCATCAAAACAGGTAATATAAACAACACAACAAAAACCAATGATGCATAAACTCACTGTAATGCATCACATACAATCAACCTCACCTGATAATATCTGCCATCCAGCTTCTTCACACCATATCCCAATTGAACGATTCCGAGATTCTTAACATCAGTGACAACCCCATTTCTTCCGGACACATGTTTTCCCACCCTTACAACTAAATCCAAAATAGCTTCTTTCGCGATATGAGGTTTAAACAGAAACATACAATCGTAAGGAGGCATCTTGTTACTCCTAATTGGGCACAAACAAGTCACCTAACAATCTATCTGCATGCAATAAATAGCAGTTGGTCAAGAAGGTTAATCAAAAGTTTTCACTATTGTTTTTCAAACTTCACATAACAATGATAAAATGTCAGAATCTAAAAACAATGTCACTATTGGGATAAACTCGAAATTTAACCATGAATCAGACAGTATGGTCTAATAACTAGGATCTATCATAGTAAAATCACATTATTAATATTCTTGCAATGGTCATAGTCATTCATCAACCCTTAGTGTAGGATTGCGATATGATAGACAAAACAAGTTGCAGTGAAAAGGAACTAAAGTAGCAATGCAAAAGCTTTAGGGTTTTTAGAAGAATAGAAAAGAATAATACAAAGTACCTAGACAACAATTCCGATGTTCACTAGGGTGTCAAAGTGAGCCAGATGTTCACTAGAGGTGTCAAATGAGTCAACCTGGCTCACACAGCTAAAAATGTTACGATGTGACTCAACTCACTACGGTCTATTTTTTTGTCATCTTTGAATATTCAAATTAAAAAAAAATATATTTAAAAGTAAATCGCATAAACCAACAATCAGAAAACAAAAATTGTATTTAATCTAATTTAATAATAAACTACTCCAAAAACAAAACATTTTTTTCAACCATCTAAGCTTGAAGGCCCCCTGAATTCTAAAGGTTGCTGTAGATGCTAGATTCTCTAAATGAATGAACAATGCAAATGCCAACCCTCCCTTCTTCCCTTTTTTAATCCAAGACTGGTTTAGAAATTGTGAGTTTTGAAACAATATTGTTATTGGCAATTTTTCATAATTGTTCCTATGTGCGGATGACAATTATAATAAGAACGAATGAGTAATATTTGAATTATGCAAATCTAAAAGCTTCGAACTTTTTTACTTGGTAAAGCTTTTCCAAGCGCGAAAACATTATAAATGCTAAAAGCAATTAGTATCCATTAGCACATATCCATTTCCTTTTCCCTATTAACAACCAAACAAATGCAAGCTTAATTTAATCGTGCAATGAAATCGGGATTCAAGTTCAAATTGATGGAGGGGTTAACTTACAAACCCTAGAAAATAAAAAAACACAGAGGCAACAGAGGAAGTAAAGGACTGCCTGACCACGAAGTGTTTAGTGAAAGAGCACGCAATCGAAGATGATGGAGACAATTTCGGAAACCCACCGGTCCAGGACGAGGGCAGGCGGTGGTGTTCGGCGAAGGCAACCAATTGAGCAACGGTGGTGTTCGACCAAGGCAACCAACTAAGCGACGGAAGTGTTTGGCGAAGGCAAGTAGCCGATGTTCACGAAGCCAAGCAACTAAGCAACCGCGATTACTGTCATTTTCTTTCTCTTCTGGCCCGTGGATCGGGTCAAATTAGAGTTTTCGAATTGTTGGGCCTCGTAACATTTCTTTTTTGGTATAAATATTAGATCATAAAGTTTGGAAAAAAAAAAGTAGAGAATGCTCCCCATCCATATTTTATTTTAGTTTTTTTTTATTAAAATAAGAAAAATATAAGGAATGAGTTTTACAATGTATGTTTAGCTAAACTTCTCCTCAAACTTTTACAATGAGAAATTTGTTTATAAATTAGAATGAACTTACATATAAATTTACTATTAGCTTTCGGAGTTTAAGCAAAAGTTAATTTTTTTTTAATTTCCACTTCTAGATATGTTTTTTTTTAGAAATTTTATTAAAGTTACAAATTAATTTATGCAATATAAAATTTGTTTTTAAATATATTCTCGAAAACTTAGATGCACGAGTTTGATTTTAACTTGTTGAAAATTTAATTTTTCTTTTCTTGCGAGTGTTTGTAAAACTATTTTATCTTCTTTTATTCAGAATTTTATTTTTTGTTTTTTGTTGAGGAGTTGATTGAGCTTTTAGTGTATAAGGTGATGAATGGAATATATTTGGTTTTCTTTTGCACGATTGCAGCGAGAGTCTTGAGAATGTTACCGATGTTGATTATATTAGAAGCCTTTTAAAGACTTGCCAATGGCAACGTTGGAGAACAGAGTATGATGAGGACATTACATTGCAGTCGTAGTGAATGAGAACAATTGTAGTTGATGTTGTTCACCATGAAATATCTGTCAATAAATTCCATCAATCTCCTTCTTCATCTCTATCCTTTTTCACATGACTAAAAATCTTGTATTTTACTTTCTTCATCAGTGTCTTCAATAGCCTTCTTTACACATTTCCAAACTACATTAACCAATTTTTTGTTCAGTAAGAGTCACATCAATATATCCTCGTATACATTTTCACTTCTCCTACAACTCTTTTCTTCCATGATCATTTCAAAGTCCAACTTGTATACTTCTTAATAAATTCAAGAGAAGTATAAACATCTATCACTCTTGGGCATTTTCCATTAAATATTAATATGACTAATGTTGTATGAAAATTGGTCCAATTCTTACTATGATAGTATCTGACTTGTCCTTTTCATTTTCTTTTCTTAATTTTAAAAGGAGAAGCCTGGGGAAACAGATTTGGAGAGAAACTCTTAAAAAATAAGCAACTTAATTATTATAAAAGAAAAGGAGAGAAACATAATTTTTTGTAAAAAGCTAAATGGAGTGAATAACAAAAAAGTGTGCACATCGTAGTGTCTCCATCTTCATCTCATCTTGATGAAGGATTATCTTGTTCCTTTTTAAGATTATTGAATATGGTGTGACTTGATTAAGAAAGCTAAGTGAAATCCCCACTGGACATTAAGATAGCAAGCTATCTAGATGTGAAGGTTCCTTTCACAAAGCTCAAGAGAAGAAGATGAT
>Ga0214542_1011859_pt1 | contig 11652 bp, 5 predicted proteins | sample CNSS1metaG_FD_160096 | JGI IMG/M metagenome (GOLD analysis project Ga0214542, IMG submission 160096) | Root nodule microbial communities from cowpea collected in UCLA plant growth center, Los Angeles, California, USA - CNSS1 | ecosystem: Host-associated > Plants > Roots > Nodule | place: USA...
TATATATATATATATATATATATATATATATATATATATATTTCTAGTTAGTATTTTTCATAGATGTATTTCTAATACTAATTATAGTTTATTTTGATAATGTGAGGTTTTTCGCGAGAGAAATCATCCAAAGATTTTATATTGTCTGTTTTAGACGTGTACTTCAGTTTTATTCTTTAAAACATCTCAATAAATGAAAAAATAAAGAAGCATTTAAACTATCTTAAATTACGACTTTCAAAGTATGTAGGGCGGTTAAGTGTGGTAAGAACAAACATAATTTATGATAATAAAACTCTAAGATTAGAGGAATACATAATATTAATAAGGGTTAAATATGTTTTTGTCCCTTAACTTTCAGTGAATTTTGGAATCAGTCCATTTCGAAACTTTAGACCAATTTAATCATTCATCTTTCGAAATGCATGCATTTAGTCTTTTTAATCAAATTTTGTTTAGTTTATTTAACATTGCGCGTTTCATAATAGTATTTGACATAACATTAAAACAAAAATATGTGAAACCGTCTAAACAACTCAAATACAATCATAAAATACATACGAAATATCAAATAAACCTTGCAAAAAATTTGATTGAATTGACTAAATTCACGTATTTCGAAAAATAAATGACTAAATTGGTCCAAAGTTTCAAATAGGCAAATTTTAAAATTCACTAAAAATTAGACGAAAAAGATATTTAACCCTGTTAGTAATATGGAGAATGATCGAGCTTTTGTCTTATTATTATATTATGATTGAATGTAGTCAGAAAATGCAGGTGCAGAACTCGTCTTCTAGTGTTTTCCTATTGAAGAACAGCGTGTCTCTAAGAATAAGGTTCTTATTTTTGAAACGAAATGCAATGAATCCAGGTCTTGTAAATAACATCATTGAGACTTGGGTCGCTCAACTGTTACATTGAAAGGACAGTATTGCGAGAAGATGTAATTAAAACACAATACGAATATGTTATGAATTTGTTTTAATTAAGAGATTCTTGATGCATAATATTAGGTAGTTGGAATTGAAACAGTACATGCAGTCCCCACAAAATCATGGCTGAGAGATTATTAAAGAATTCAGATTTCATGACTGTATAGTGTTGCAGTTGTCGTGTGTTAATCCAAGTGAAGGGAATTCCGATTCCATGACTATATATTCCATGAGATTTAGCCCCTCAATTAGTGGGTGAGTGGGAATATTAATAATTAGAAACAGAAAAAGTCTCGAAAACTAATGATATATACCTCACATCACAAATAAAAATCTTGGCAAAAATTGACCAAGTCGTTCTTGCATCCAACCTCTGATATATGTACAATTTAGGTAAAAAAAAACAAATATAGTATTTATTTGGAATGTCAAACTAAAGTTGAACTTAATATCATATTTTTTCCATAGAAGCTACAACATTCTGAAATTTGATCAGATACCACTTATTAGATTTACTACTCTCAACCCAAAATCTTAAGATGATAAGTTTATGGGTCTTTATTCTTATATAGTACTTCACTCTCTCATTTTTAATTAATATGAGACTCACACTTGGATTCTTAACATATATTAATGGATAGTTCGATAGTGATCCAATAACGAGTGAAACAATATATTTAACAAAACAAATTTTTTAGGATAGACTCTTCTAACACATGACTATAATACCATATTAAGAAGTAGAACAAAAGTAGAATAATATAAAAATTGTAATATTTTATAAGCTGCAATATGATGTCTAAACTGCAATATTTTATAGTGGTTGTGTGGTCCAGACATGCATTATAACATGGAGATTGGGGATTGTCTCCTTCATTCTTCAGTACTTTTTTTGCAACAACATGCAGTTTTGATGCTCATAACAAAAAAAAAAAACTACAGTTGGTGCTCAATAACGAAGACATTTGTTGTTATGATTTTTTTTGACAAAAGTTGTTGGAGAAGAAAAAAATGAGTTTCTTAAAAAATTAAAATCAATTTGTATATGATTGAGGATGTCTGCATAATTGGTTCCCTTCACAGAATAATGATTGAGGATATTGCTGCTACAAGACAAGCTTCTGTTAAATACTCTGAAACTCAAACTCAGCAACAACACCACATGCACGAAGTCAGAGTAAAACTTGCTTTTACTAATTCTTCTTTGGCTTCATTCATGCTAATTACAAGTACAAATTAATATAATAATTTTGAAGCAAAAATTTAGTTGAATATATGAAGTTTATTTTCTTTTATAGAAAAAATGTTAATTACTAATTTTTATAACGAAAAATTTAAACTCACGAACTCTTTCACCTTTTTACAGAAAGTTGCAATGAATCTGTTAGAACAAACAATTTTCAATAATCTAATTTGTTTTCATAGTATGCATGAAAATTGAAGACAATATAAAAAGAAAAGACTCTTATATGAACAAACATTTCCTGCATCTTATTGTCTGTCAATTTTTCTCATAAAACTTTTATTTGAAAACTTAAATAAAAATCATGTAATAGGGAATATTTCAATTGAAATCTTGACAAAATCTAGTTCAAATATCTAATGAGACTCCTGAAAAGTTGGAGGGTTTTAATAGTAGTTTTGCGGGTGCTAATAGTAATACTTTATAACATACTTCGAAGGTTACGACCCAATAATGCTTATACTGACAAAAATAAAAAGCCTGATATCTTCGTATTGCACATTATCTCTTGTTCATCCATTCAGCACCAATTATCTTAGGTTTATTTTAAACATACTAAGAAAAATTAATACTAAATAAATAAGAAAGAGACAAGTTATACCTTATTTTTAATGTTTTATGTTTACCATTATTATTAGGGACAGAAACAAAAAACAATAACAACATTATTATATTAAAAAATTTAAACGAAACTTATCTGGATTTATTTTTTCTCAGACCAGAATTATTATGAACAAAAAAAAAAGTAATGTTATCATAAATATATGCTTGGAACCAAATTATTGATACATACATATATATATATATATATATATATATATATATATATATATATATATATATATATATATATATATATATATATGTATATAGCTTGCAATTATATAAAAAACAGTACTATGTAGGGGAATATTAATTTATTTTTATCACAGAAATATAACTGCATAATTTGAAATGATGTGGTGTGTGTGGTGTAGTCCATGGAACAAAAATACATTGAGATTTTTCCAGTTCATGGTAACTCTATTTTTCCAGGCATTGGTGCTGGGTTTGGATATGGAGAACGAGGTCGCGGTGGCATTTCACCCAGTTTCCGAATATTCAGATCTGCAAATTCAAACAACAACATGATTTCAACGGTTCAAAATGTTTTTTCCAGAATCAACAAAACCCTACGTTTGGATGATATGCTAAAAAAAAGAACAGCATATACGAGGTGGAAGTGATCGTGATGATCATGTTCTTTTATGCATTTTCATGGTTAATTATGAAGACTAACCTGAACCAACACTCAACTGCATAAAGAAAACAAAGGCTATCATTAACAGAAGAAAACGTGCAGAGATTGATGATGAGAGACTGAAGATGTTAGCCATCATCTCACAAGTTCTTGCTTCTTCAGAATCAGAGATTCAGAGAAATTTATAATGACACGAGAAGAAAACCCTAATTTGTGAATTTCATACCAAAAATTAATTGACTATTAATGTAACAGGGGATGACTCCAAGAAAATTTGTCAAGTCACGATATCAAGAAAATTACTATTAGTTTGACTGGTGAATAATCAAATGAGAAAATTTTCGTAGTCTTCACGTTGAAATATAAGAATTAGTGTAATATGATAACATATCAATGGGGCGATGAATTCAACCTCTTTGAAAGGGTCCAACTATGTTAATTGATTATGTCAATTCAATTTTAAAACTTTTGTACGCGCAAAAGTCATCAATAATCCATCTTCAAACACTTATTCATATTTTTTTAGGTTCTAACTTGTAAACATTTTATTTCATTATAGTAGTTTAATAATTGGGATTTTTTTTTTTCATCTTTTCTTAGTTTTATTTCTAGTGATCTGGATATTCTATTAATTATTTAAGGATTTTAAAATTTTGTGATGAAACCTATTGCTTTGTTAGATTTTTTTCTTCTTCTAAAAACTGACATTCTATATAAATAATTTATTATTTAAAATTATGGAAAAGATTATGTTTCATTCCTCTTATCTTTGATTTTTTTTTTACTCCCTTATTCTCCTTTATCAATAAAAAATAATTACATACTAAAAAACTCTACGGTGCAAAAGCTTCACCTACTGATATATTTCCTCATCCTCTCACTACTAAAAATTCTCATATTACATGAGATTTTTTCTGCAAATTTGTTAAAAGAATTTGCAAGCAATAACTTTTTTCTATCATTTTTTCTAAGAATTTTAATTGGTAGGTAATTCTTTCATGAGTAATCATTTCCTATAAAATTATAAAATTTGTAAGTATTTCTTACAAAATTTGTTGCGAAAAGTGTTTTATACAAAATATTTTGCAAGAAAATTAGTAGCAATTTCTTGCAAAGTATTTTTCTCAACAAAATTTGTAAGTATTTCTTAGAAAAACATTTTCAAAACAAAGACAGGAAATTTGAGTTTTTTTAGTAGTGTCTTATCGTGAATTCAACACGAGAGGAAACACTTCTATTATACCTTCCAAATAATTGAGAATATTCTATTTTCAAGCGTACCTTTTATTTTGATATTTGTTATTTTATTTTGTAAATCTTATAATAAAATTAAGTAATATTAACTGTTTCCAAATTAATTAGTTATACTTTTATTTGAATGAGGAGGAAATTTACAACAACATATTGTTATCAAAGACATTCAAAGTATACAATAAATAGTGTCTTTCCTACTTTGACATAATAGCTTTATTTATTTTATACATATAAGGCAGTAGTATATAAAGCATAGAAACACATGATTAGAAAATACGTAGCTGAAGAAGCATAGATGATTAATAATTGAAGATGTTATGCAGTGGAAAGAGGAGGTGGTTGTGCATTATATTTGGGTTTTCGTGGAAGGGCTGAACCGGGTGGAGGAGGTGGACTTGGTCGTACACCCAACTTTCTCATCTTCAAATCTACAAATTTAAACAACTTTTTATTGTATAAATATATAATATATCGATATTTTAATTTGTGTTATTAATAATAATTTTATTTATGACAATAGTTTATGATTTTTTATTTTGACAATATTTAATGTAATTAATTTTAATTTGTATTAATACAATAATAATCATATTTATTATGTTCTTAAAAATTTATGTATTTTTTAATATATATTTGCATTGTGTTGTTGTTATTTTAAAAATAAACATATAAGATATTATATACATGTAGTATCCTATATAAGTATCGTATAATAGGTGGTAATAAAACACATATATTTCAACCAAATTTAATTACTACACTTACACATCCTTTATTATATTACATTGTGTGTTATAACTATTATGGTAACTAATGGTAGGTGAGGAAGGGTTCAAATTCATATATCAATGGAATTATAATATATAATTGAGTGTAGATATTGTCTTATTGATTTTATAAAATTGTATTATATTTAAATTTCACTTTCATTACACTAAAAATACAGAAACGGATTTCTTTTTCTTCTTTTTTCATTTCAATATAGTTTTTAATTTTGTTAAGAAATGTCAATTCGAAATAATATAATTTCATTAAATGGATGCTAACATGTTTAAAAGGTAACAACGTGAAATTATAAATAATATTTAAATTATTTTAAATATTTAAAATGTCACATTGTCACTCTTTAAATGATTTAACATGGAAGGACCTTATTATTATTTTTAACAAAAGTGAAAAATACATAAAAATATAATTGATAAACCGCGTTAAATAATTTTAACAATAAAAACGCTATTATATCGTTTATATATTTTAGATAAAGTTGACTCAAACCTATAGTGTCTCCCTGTACTGTCCTCTTATAATAACATCTATAACATTTAAACACAATTTGATGTGTAATATGAAGGATCTTGATGAAACAACGTTGGTATCCACACATCACAATTTAAAACTATGTTTTCACACTGAACATTATATATAATTTATGTATAATATATATACATGGTTGAAATTCAAAGTGCTCATGATTATAGTGCTATTTTCAAATATATTTTTTTCTTAAAGTTTTCAATGATTGAATGAGAGACAAACCTGCACTGATCACTGGAACTGGATGCATGAAGAAAGTGAAGATGATTATGAAGATAATAAAAAAAGATAGAGACATAGCCATCCCAAGTTTATGTGAGTTCAATGCTGAAACCCAAACCCAGTTAATATACACATTCTGCCTCATAGTCACACCAAAGAAAAATTTTGCATCTATTTGAGCTTACAATGAAATTTCCCATAGAAAAGGACGTCAATAATCATAATAAACCCAGCAAGTTTTGGTAGAAAAAAATTAACAGAAAAAAGTAACTTGCTTTTCTTCTTATGATATGAATTATTCATCAAATTTTTTTAAGATTCTAAAATTAATCACTTGTAATTTTTTTTTTCTTATCTAATCACTTGTAAAATTCCAATTATATTTTACTTAATAGAGCTTGAATCCAAATTTACTTGCAAAAAAAACGAATATGTGAATTTGACCGGTTCTAATTGAAGAATTGTGTAAATAACGATCCTGAAAGCTATTATAAAAAGAAACTTCGTGGTAATGTTTATATATGACAAAAACATATTACTTGAAAGTATGAAAGAAAGAAAATACCATGCAAATTGATTAGACATTTTTTCAAGCCACGTTCTAACCTTAACCTCTTTTCAACATGAGTTTTTCCTCAGGAACATGCAACGAGGAATTTATGCGCAATGTCATTTTATTTTTTTGTTTGTTTTAGATGTGTGTATGTGATTCATCTAATTTTTTTTCCTTTTTACGTTATATATACATACATTTGGTTTTTATCTTTATATATATGGTTACATATCATATTTTATTATTTTTTAAAATAAATATACCAACGTATTAAATATATGTCTTATTTGATAAATATATCGTATGTGTGTATAAAATCTAATAAATTTGATCTTTGATGATTTTCAATGCATATTTTTGTCCATATCTCTATTTCCAACAAATATTTTAAGATCTCAAAGTCCTTCGTATGAAAATAATAATTAAGTCATAGGTTATATGTTTTTTATTTTTTAACTAAAAAGTGAAAATTGGAATTAGTCAATGTTTGAAACTTTAGTCCAATCTAGTCCTCCGACTTCTAAAATGCGTGAATTTAATCCTTTAAAATAAATTTTGTTAAGTTTATTTGACGTTTCAAACGTGTTTAATAATAATTTTTGAGGTTTTTTTACACATTTTAACACATTTTCATTTTAATGTTGATCGAGAAACATTTTTGAAATATATAAACTTAACAAAATTTGGTTAAAAATAATTAAATTCATCTATTTCTAAATATTTTTGAGGTGTACATGATGAACTTTGATGTACACCTCTTTAACCAAATCATTATGAAGAAACACATTATAATGTAGATTCATTTGATGAACGTTGTATTTTTTTCAGTTGTCGTACACTATTTTCGTCACTAGAGTGAATGTTTTGTCATAGTCTATTCCCTATTTCTCATTATGTTCAAATGTAACAGATCTCGCTTTTATACATTCTTTATTTCTATCTAAGTGATATTTTATTTTGTAAACTCATTTACTTGAAAGAGTTTTTAGGTCATGCAACCGTATGCAGAACCGTTTCATTGTTTTTCAAAGCTTGTATTTCGTCAACCTGAATCTTTTACTATTTTCCTTAAATTTTTAGATTCTTTTCCTACTATCACCACTGCAACAAAATTTTTGACTAACTAAATTTCATACTATTCATCAATTTAAGATTAATTTTTTATTGATTTTTTTTCTTAATATAATCTCCCATATTTTATAAGTTATATTTTATTGCGCTTTCTCCTATTTATATTCATTTGTCTAATTATGAGTGCTTTTTAAAATTTCAAGTTTAAGTATAATATTTTCCTTAGATTTTACAAAATTTGCATTTCTTTTTCCTAATTATTTTTTCCCAATTTTAATTCTTTAATTATTTATAATATTGGTTTCTTTTATTTGTAACTTCTTTTACTGTATTGAAGAAGATAATGATTGAAAAATTTGGGACGGTAACTTTTTTAAAATTAAAGTTTAATAATTTTCTATAATTAAACATATTGAAGATCAAAATTTGCATTAAAAGTCTTCATGAGCCAAGAGTAAGTAAAACTTTGTGGACTGGACTAATAGAGAGAAAAATTAGAGACTAAAATTGCAAATTTTAGACACTTTAGGGACTTAACACATAATTAAGACAATTTTATATAACAAAATCGTACTTCTCAGGTTTTAGAAAACTCCACATATTTTTTTAATATATTATAATTATTAGTTAAATTTTCATAAATTAAGCGAATAATAGAAAATTATATAAAGAAATACGCTAAAGATGTTTTTCTCTTTTATCTATTGATTTGTTAATAACTAATTTTTGTCAAAAAGAAACTGACTAAATATTTTTAATAGAATCTCTCTTTTATTAATCACATTTTTATTTAAAAAATTTAAATTCCAAACCTTAAAATCATTTTTGGTATAACATTATCAAAGTTAGTTTTAGTGGCACATTACTCTAAACCACAAAAATATTGAAAGTCAATTATTAAGTGTGAACCCTAATTCCATCATTGAGTGTTTGTGTTTGACTGGATTGCTTTGATGAGTGGCACCTTTGAAGGATATTAAATCAAAAGATATATATTATTAATTTTTGAAAAAAATAAATACAATTTTAGGAGGGAAATTCAGGATCTGTTCCAAGTTTTTAGATTCAATTTGATTAAATCATTCTTAACTCATGATTTTAGATCTTTAAATATATTAATTAGTTTATCTTGTTGGGCTAAAAAAAATTTATATAAGTGGTAGATATATTTGAAATATACTTCTCTTCCATCAATTTTGAAAAATATTAACTCGTTAGGATGTATTTTGACAAAGAGTAATAGGAGTGATTTTGTTATTTTTATGTATATAATAGATATTTATATAAAGTTTAAATCATCTAAATACTTCTTTTATATTATATTATATATATATATATATATATATATATATATATATATATATATATATATATATATATATATATATATATATATTTTTTTTTTTTTGTGACAAAAAAACAGTGTCCATTCATTCTCTCTTTGCACATTTAGAGTTTGTTTGTTCTTCTCTCCGCCATTTGTATTGATTGATATTTGAAACCAATGGGTTTGAAAAACTTTATATGACAAAGAAGAAGGTTATGTTGTCAATATTTACATTTTTGAATTATTTAATATTTAAAACTACTTTCTTCTTTTACAATTTTTATAATAAGATTTAAATTTTAGAATACGTATTTAATATTTTATATACAGTGAAAATTAAATTCTCCTATAGGAACTAAGAATTTAAAATTTTAAAAAAATTAATTGATTTATTCTATAGAGACAAAACCATTAAAATTTCAGGCATTTTATATTTGTTAATATTTTAAAAATTCCTATCATGACTCTCTTTTGTACGTAATTATATTATGGTGAAAATCATAAGGTGTGTTATAATTTTAGTTTCTACACTAAACATTGTCAATAACGTCATTTTTTTCAGATTTAGTAATCCACTCGCAAACTTCAATTAATATAAAAAATAAATAAATAAACTTTGACTAGGAATTAATTAAACTTAATTTTCTAAATTAAACACATATTTAGAACCTATTTCCCTTATTCAAATAATTCATGTCCTAGTTACGGTAGATCTTACATTACGGGTGTGTTTGGTTCAACGTTGGATAATTGATTCCAACTGAATCTATTTTTCAATGCAGAAATAAGAATTAGTTGCTTCCTATTTAACGTGAATTTTTTATCTATTAATTAATTTTAGAGATCAAACAGGTACTGATTCTGTGTTAAAAATTTAATTCTAATAAATTCTATATCAATTTAACACCTAACCAATCACAATGTTATATACTCGAAGCAATTTAGCATGATACATAACACTTATGTTTATACCATGACATGATCTGCAATTAAATTATCCGAGAAGCGTCTGTAACTGAACTCTGCAATTTTTATGTTTACGCAATCAAGACAGAAGTAGTGAACCAAAATAAACTAAAAATAATTACAGTAAAAATACAATTCGTCTGGCTTATTTTTATTTTATTATTTTTGTCTTTATTTAATTGTATTTCTCTTCAAGATTTCATTTCTAACAAATAAGCTTATTCATATTGGGCCAGTTTAGGTATAAATTTTATTTTGCGCCCAACTGGGCCTACTTGGGCCGATATTAAAAGAGGATTGATTTATATGGTTCTTTTGTGTTTTTTTTTTCAAATTAAATTTTGAATTTTCTTTATGCTTTTTTTTTCTTTGGCTGGAAACAAACACACGCGTAGATATTTATTCATACTTGAAATCCATATAAATTATTCCGTTTTAGGTAATATTAATTATTTATTTCAATCTTCGAAAAGTGCCTTGCATTTCACTTAAAAGATTAGTTTCATCTACTTAAATATATGCTTATGTAACTAGCTACTAATTTTTTATTTTGAATAAGTGGTTGATTTAGTTTCTAAAATTGTATATCAAAATCATATTAATTTCTAAAACTAAACAAAATCAAGTATCTTAAAATTTAAGGGTTTTATTGAAGTCCTTAAAACTAATTCATTATCTTTTATTGTGTCCATAAATATATGTAATTATTATTATTATTATTACTAAGCGACTAAAAAAAACCATAATTTTAAAGATAAATCTAAATAGTTTCTGATCTTTTTCTTACTTGCATACACTCCCCTTTAAATACAGGAAAGTTAAACTAATTTAACCTTATTTAACGACACCATTTCCAGAATACCTTTCATTTAATCAATATTTTATTTTTGGAGACTATTTTAATTCTTGATGGTATCATATAAAATTTTAATTATTTCTCTCTATTTTCAAAGCCTACTCTTCATTAAATCTTGATAGTTTTTAGTTTTTATTTTGTAAATCTTGTAATAAAATTAAGTAATATTGACTATTTCGAAACTAATTATATTTTTATTTGAAAGAAGAGGAATTACAACAACATATTATTATCAAAGACATCCAGAATATAGAATATATATTGTCTTCCCTCATTTGATAACTTGCCCATACATGCATGTTTGGAATCAAAGTTTGACATAATAATGTTATTTATATTATAGATTGAACTCAATAGTATAAAATAAAAGCAGTGAAACATATATATGATGAGAAACATAGTAGCTGAGGGAGCATAGATGATTAATGATTGAAGATCTTATGCAATGGATACTGGAGGTGGAGGTGACCGAATAAATGGTGTTTGTGTAGGGTTTCCACTGGGGGGAGGAGGTGGACTTGCTTGAACACCCAGCTTTCTCATCTTCAAATCTATAAATTTAAAAAGTTTTCATCATGTTAATATATATATATATATATATATATATATATATATATATATATATATATATATATATATATATATATATATATATTATTTTTTTGTATACT
>Ga0214542_1011860_pt1 | contig 11649 bp, 11 predicted proteins | sample CNSS1metaG_FD_160096 | JGI IMG/M metagenome (GOLD analysis project Ga0214542, IMG submission 160096) | Root nodule microbial communities from cowpea collected in UCLA plant growth center, Los Angeles, California, USA - CNSS1 | ecosystem: Host-associated > Plants > Roots > Nodule | place: USA...
ATCTCTCGCTTCCTACCCAAACTAGCTGAACAAACTCAACCCATAATCCAACTCCTAAAGAAATCCACCCGGTTCACGTGGACTGATGATTGTGAATAGATCTTCCAAAAACTCAAAACAACCCTAATCTCACCACCTATCCTGCGCAAACCAGACACCAGCCAACCCCTGCTGGTATACATCACGACCACCGACTATACCGTCAGCGCAACACTTGTTCAAGAAGTAGAAGGCACACAACATCCTGTGTATTTTGTGAGCAGAACACTACAAGATCCTGAAACCAGGTATCAGATGGTAGAAAAACTAGCCCTATCCCTGATCCACGCAGCACGCCGCCTTCGCCCATATTTCCAAAACCATACCATATCCGTCAAGACCAACTACCCAATCCAAAAAATATTACAAAAGCCGGATCTAGCTGGACGCATGTCATCATGGGTCGTAGAACTGTCAGAATTCAACATCCGCTATGAACCCCATGGCCCCATCAAAGCCCAGTGTCTTTTAGACTTCGTCAACGACCTACAACAAACAACCGTTGAGGACCAGTGGACGCTTCATGTAGATGGCTCCTCAAACCCAAGGGGTGCCGACACCGACATTGTCTTAGAAGGCCCCAACGACATCCTCATCGAGAAATCCATTCACTTTGCTTTCAAAACGTCAAATAACCAAGCCGAATATGAAGCCATCCTCGTCGGCCTTTCCCTAACCCATGAAGTCGGCGTCAAGAAGTTAACATGCAAAACCGACTCCAAACTCACCGTAGGTCATCTAAATGATGAATTCCAAATCAAAGACCCCATCCTCCTACAGTATTACCATATGGTCCGTGCGGTTATTCAATCCGCTTTCGAACAAGTCTGTGTCGAACACATCCCGAGAACCGACAACGTCAGAGTCGACATCCTTTCCAAATTGGCCAGCACCAAACTCAAAAACCGTAATCGATCCCTACTACAGCAAACACTCTTCACACCTTCCATCACACACACTTGCCAAGTATTAACCCACACCCCAGCAAACAACGTCACCCCCTCCCAAAACCAAAACTGGACCACCCCCTACATTCAATACCTCAAAACCGGTAACCCCCCCTTGACGCGGACAAAACTTGGCTGGCTAAGGCCGCCAGGTACACTATGATAGGCGATGACCTCTATAAACGCGAATACGGCCAACCCCTACTTAAATGTGTCACAGCAGAGCAAGCCCAATATATCATCAAAGAGCTACACGAAGGAATTTATGGTTACCATTCAGGTGCACGCACCATGGCTACAAGAGTTCTCAGAGCCGGATACTTCTGGCCCACTATAGAAGCAGATTGCCAGGATCATGTCAGGAAGTGCAAGCCGTGTCAGAAGCACGACAACCTTATTCATCCGAAACAGGAACAATTGCACCACATACTATCCCCATGGCCATTCGCTAAGTGGGGAATGGACATCCTCGGCCCCTTCTCACCCGGCAAGGGGCAAGTAAAATTCCTAATCGTAGCCATTGATTATTTTACCAAATGGATCGAAGCCAAGCCGCTAACCACCATCACGGCCCAACAAGTCCAGCAGTTCGTGTGGAAGGACATTATATGTAGATATGGTGTACCACATACCATTATAACAAACAATGGCCGACAATTTATTGACAAGGAGTTAACCAAATTCTACACCGGCCTAGGCATCAAGCACATCACAAGCTCTGTAGAACATCCACAAACCAATGGGCAAGTAGAGGCAGCAAATAAAGTCATCCTCATAGAGTTGCGCAAGAGGTTGGATACCGCCAAAGGCCGATGGCCTGAAGAGTTAATAGAAGTACTATGGGCTTACAGATGCACCCCCCAATCATCAACAAACGAATCCCCATTCAGCTTAGTCTAGGGTGTAACATCCCTGGCTACCCCTCCTCGGGCCCCAGAGGCTGTCAAGTTACTACAGCCCAATGCACCCCAACCCCTCACCCTTCTCCGTCCATTCATACTGGGTGGGTTGTTGCTAGTGGGAATCGAACCCCCAACCTGACCTTTAACACCTCTGGCTCACCAGCAGATGCTACCATTCCTTTAACATCTATCTGGACCCATCCGTACTGGCCACAACTAGCACACTCACACGGGCAACACTCGCCAACCCGAGCTTAACTAAAGGGTTCCTCGTGTTCATCCGCCATCCCGAGCTCAACTCGAGGGATGCCATTCTGAGCTCAACTCGAGGAATGCCACGTGCTTAACCCCTATCCCGAGCTCAACTCAAGGGATACGTTCTGAGCTCAACTCAAGGAACACTAGCAAGCCGACATTTAAGATATCCTAGAAGTCTTGTAGATCATGCACATCATAGTAAGCATAACACCAATCTACTGTAGCAAAATCGCCTGGTGGAGGACATGTACTGCCAGGTGCTGTCGCTTCTAGATCGCCTAGCGGGGGATACGTACCGCCAAGCGCTAAGCGCCTTAGTCTTCACTGCCACTACAAATATCGCCTGGCGGGACTTCCTCTGCCACCAGGCGCCACGTGCCTTAGTATTTACTGAACTGCAGACTCTGCCTAGCGCACCCCTCCTTACTGCCAGGCACCACCGTGATTCAGAACCTCCTATTTCTACGTGGTCGCTTGATGGGTCGATGGCCACCGCCAGGCGCTACATCAGTACTTGCGCAGTACTGGTTTTAGTTCAGGTTCAAGCACATTTCACACCGATTGCTCTTATTTGCTCTCATTCTAGAGTACCCCTAATGAAAAGCATTGCCATCTATAATGTTCCAAGCCTTACTACACCTCACATGTGCATTCATCCCCTAGTCATATAGATCATCCTAAGCATGCTCAAACAAAATATAAGCAGCAACACTCTAACGATTTTAAGCACGTGATCTTATGCACCATTGCAATTTAATATTGACACCCATGCCTTCACAAACCAATTCTCTGCATGTGACTAATAAATTTATAGAGACTTACCACATAACCCAATCATGCTTCACTAGAAGTTACTAGGAATTATCAAGAGGTTATTCATGCATTCTAAAGACTCCAAAATCAACAATATTGAGTAACGATATCTCTAGCTACTAACCTCCAAATCAAATCTCCACCATTCAAAGTGAAGAACCATATGCTATGTACCACCAGTCAAAATTTCACCTAAATCGGACGGTTAACAAACCGGGAAATGCAATTTTAGGAAAACTGCACAAACTAGAAAAATGGTGGCGCCTAGCCCCTAGAAGTGAAGAAAGTGGCGCCTGGTGGGACTAAACTACCGTCGGGCAGTTCCTGTTCCGCGAAAAATACGAAAAACAACATTTTTCGTGAATTAGAGACCTACACATCACTGGTACAACACTTGGCGGCCAATTGGATTCCGCTAGGCAATTCCTGCTGTTCCAGGAACCCAGAAATCCCCCCTCGCACCTACGAACCTCAATCACTCTCCACTACCTTGGTTTCATTCAATTTACGACTCAAAAGGTTGTACTCACATGTTTAGGTTCATGATCCATTCCTAAAACTTCTAATAAGTAAAATTCCATTAACCTTTTCCCTTTAATTTAGTGCCACTATAAAATCCCCCAAATCATTAGCCCTAAATTATTGTTCATATAGTTTTTCACTTAATCTTTCGCTCTCCAATGTAACTCCACAAATTGTCATCTCTTTTTAATCAATTTATGGTTTGAGCACATTTCCCACCAAGCAAAGATAACCCAGAACCCCGAAAATGGAAAAATCGAGCCAATATGGCTCGGGTCGCCGAGTGGTCCTGTAACCGCCGCCAGGCCCTTCAACAAGAAAACCCAAAATTGGGTTGACCTTCAAGGACCATTATGACTGCTATTCAGCTAGGGTTTTTCCTTGCCCTTTCACCTTCATGCCAAAGGAATTTTGGCAAAAAGAATGTTTAGTTTAGGTTCGAACCCATCCTATACCAATGTCAAATCAATGCATAACCATTTAACCAATTCATGTTTCATGATGATTAATATAATTCTATGATTATATTATCATTTAGCATGATCAAGCATATTACTAAAAATACTAATAATTAAATAACGCACAATTGACATACATAAGACTCGAACCCAAGTCCTCTCACACAATAAAATACTCTCAACCATTTGAGCTTGTACTTTTCCACATCACATTAATCACTATTAAATGCCATAAAGGCTTCCACGACCCGCATTTATTAATTAATTATTTATTTAATTAATTAAATTTCACAAGTCTTATAATTTGTCCACTGCTTTTTTCTAAACACCCTATAAACATTTTAGTGAAATTTACATAGTATTTAACATTATATGTAATAAAATATATATAAGTGATAATACTAACCTCCCATTTTCACTTTCTCAAGCCTGTAAGAATCGTTAAGAAGTTTCTTCATCAATGCAAGCATACTTGGTGCAAGGACTTTCCACTTTTCTAGCACCATATACTTAGATTGTTGTCAATTTTGATTTAAAATTGACGTTATTTGGTGACAACCGAAAACAAAATCTTTGACTTCAGTGTCTTTACCTTAGGGATATTAAAAAACCATATACATATAAAAAGACAAAAATATATATTAGTACATTTCCTTATATTTCAAATTAAGTTTTAAAATTTTCACAATTTTTTACCCAAATATTTTCCATGTTTCTCTATTGCTCGGTAACATGATCCCAAGATGGAGTCATATATGGAAATCTTCTTACGAGCCACTACACCAAGATAGGTGCTAAAAAGTTTTGTAGTAGGCCTAGTTGCCCTACCATTGTGGACATCAATATCGGTGTCCTCTCCCCACTAGCTAACATTTTAGTCAAGGCCTTTAATCTAGTAGCTCCTCTGCCAAATCTCTTGGGAGGGCCTTCATCATCAAAAATCTCCTTGTTTTAAAGTGAAAATGACAAACATTAATGACATTACTTATAAATAACAATGATAAATATAATTAATAGAAAAAATATAGACAATAAATCATATATATATATATATATATATGTATATATATATATATATATATATATATATATCCCTTTATCATGATCTTTTCGAGTTGCAAGTACATCATCTATGATATCATTATAATGTTTGTTAATGATTGTTGATATAAATGATTTAATCTTGAAAATTTCATTGGCTTGCTCATGTTCATTATTGGTCTTTTTTTACCGTGTAGCACAACATGCCAATTTTCATATGCAGGATCGGCTACATAGAACACTTGTGAATCTTGATATGCCATAATAAATGGTTCATCTTCATATGCTACCTTTTGAAAGTCAACCAATGTCATTCCCGATTCATCAACTTTCACCAGTTTTTTGTCAACCCATTTACATTTGAAAATAGGTGCAAAAAACTTGGTGTAAATAACTTCCCAAATGTCTTGTATGACACTGTAATTCCATACTTTGTCTTTCCTTTTATATTTAGAAGTGTTCCAAATAAACTATGATACACATTGTTTTCAACATGCATGACATCCATACAGTGTTGCACATCTAACTTGCACTAAGATGGAAGATAAAAAAAATATTGACCTCTTCTTCCATATGTTAGTCGTAATTGCCTTTCTTTCTTCTTTTTTTTCAAAATTTACATGAAGACTTTTCACCTTCTCATAAACATGAGCACCATTTAATGGAATTGGAGAAATGTCATGTTTTTGGTGTCCATTGAAGATAGATTGTTCATATGGACTACGATATTTATGAAATGGATTTAGAAATCTATGGTGTCGAAGATAGATTGTTTTCAATCCATGATTTAATTGCTCATATGATGTATTTTCTTCACATATTAGACATGCTCTTTGATCTTTCACACTATATCCTGACAAATTTCCATATGCAGGAAAGTCATTGATAATACAAAATAACATGGCATGCATTTGGAAAGATTAATTGGCAAACCCATCAAAGACTTCAATCTCATCATCCCATAACAACTTCAAGTCGTCAATCAATGGACTAAGATAAACTTCAATATCATTCCCTAGTTGTCTTGGACCGAAAACCATCATAGATAACATCATGTACTTTCTCTTCATACACAAACTTGGAGGCAAGTTATAAATCACTAACAAAACAGGCCATGAACTATGATTGGTGCTTAAATTTTCATAAGGATTCATTCCATCTATAGCTAGTCCAAGTCTCAAATTTCTTGATTCATTCCAAATGTAGGAAATTCTTTATCAATGTTCTTCAATTGCACAAAATCTAAAGGATGGCGAACTAGTCCATCAAATTTCTGCTCATCAACATGCCATCTAAGGTTTTTAGCATCAATTGGATTCACAAACATACAATTAAACCTTGGAATTATTGGTAGATACCAAATTGCCTTTGACGAAGGGTCGTGCTTTGTGACCTCATCAATATTCTCTTTATCACCATCTTTAACCTTATAACTTGACAACCCACACTGGGGATAACTTCTTAACTCTACAAACTCTTTTTCATAAAAAATACAATCATTAGGACATGCATGAATCTTTTCATATTCTAGACCCACGGACAAAGTATTTTTTTTTGCCTCATATATTCGATTAGGTAGTGTATTACTTTCAGGACTTATTTCCTTCAACAACTAAAGCAATTCTATGAAGATTTTATCAGTCCACCCATTTAGTGCCTTAAAATTTATCAACCTTAACACTGTTGATAATACTGTGAAGTTAGTTGAACCAGTATATAATGGGGTCTCTTCATCTGTGGTCATATTTTCATACAGAACTTTAGCAAAGGTCTATACTCTAACATGGGGGATCATGTCCTTTAATCTATTATCCATTGTCGAGTACACATCTTCATGTGTTTCAGCCACACTTGGAGTGTCTACCAATTCACCATGCCATATCCATGTCGTATAATTCTTTAGAAATCCATCACGTAAAAGATGCTTTCTAATTTCGACCTTATCCAATATTCTCTCATTCAAATAATTCTTCAGAAATCATCTTTCCTCTATTTTCTACATTGCCAGCATGACGTTGAGCGAACTATAAAAACCCTTCAACTCATCTCTCGTAATCATCATTTATAAGTGGTAAATTAATCCAACTCTGATCCATCTATGTTATGTAGATAATGATAGAAACTAGTTTTCTATCAATGCATGCAAATCTCAAATTTGTCAAAGGTTAGACACCTTCGGACTCAGTCCCAAAACATTTAATAGAACAAATATTACTAATCATTCATATATTTGAAATTACAAAGTAAGACATGTCAAATAAATGAAAAAAATGCAAATTTTATAATTCTAACTCAAAAAATTTATAATCAATCAATAAAATTAAGCAACCTCTAACTTAATATATCTAACTTCATACATACTATAAATTTAAAATAAAATAGTAACCAAATTAAATTTAAATTAAAAATACAAAACTAACATTGGGGGCTTTCTTACAACGGAGAAGAAGAAGACTAGGAGAGAAGAAGACTCGGGGAGATGAAATTGCAACGTTTACCTCTCCATATGCAGATTGGTTCGTCAAGGCACGAAACTTCCTTCCCACAATGGACGAATAGGGCACGATAGAAAATTTGTGGCCAACTTCTCGAAGAAGAGAACCCAGTGGCGGAGAAGAGAGAACTCGTTGGCGGCATACAACACGACGATGCTAGGCAGCTCATAGTGGAGACAGTAGTAGGCGCGACGGAGAACTAGCTTCTTGTGAACCTGACGGTGGCAACGACTATCGTGAACAGAGAACTCGACAGTGACAAAATGTTTTGTAGATGCGACGAAGAACAAGGCGCGAAGCTATAGAGCAATCCTGCAGTGAAAAACTAGGGCAAAAATGTTTTTTTTTTACTGTAATAAGATGATATATGACGATGGTTATTCTTAAACCTGTCATTATATGTCAAAATTTGAAAAATAATGACGATTCAACTGTCGTGGAATATGACGTCAAACTTACGATATATGCCATCACACTTTTTTCAAGACGGCTCACATGGGTTGGCTCACCACGGGTCGAGTTAAAATTTGGTGAGCATAACCAAGCTCATTTTATGGTGAGCCAGAAATTTTATAACCCGACTCAAACCACCATGAGTTTGTGACTTAAGTGGGTTCGCTTACTTACCCGTATAAAAATTAAAAAATATTTTTATAAAAAAATCATATTTGTAATTTTTTTCTTCTCTTTTTTTATCTATTCGAGAATAATGCCTATTAAAAAAATTGTGGCTTTATGAGAAAGATGTTATGCATGAGAAAGAAACAAACAATATACAAAAGTTATGCTCTAGGAAATTGACAAAAATAACCATTTTACAGTATTTAAACACAGCAAAAACCATTCTATAGTTCTATAGTTCAGACTAAAAGGACTATTATGATTCCCCATGAAGGCAACTAAGATGCACAGGTTTTGAAACACTTAAAATAGAAAAACGAAACAACTAAGAGAGGCGCGTTGAAGCTAGACTATGGTACAAAATAAATAGCTTAGGTGTTTATGTTATTACAGACCAAGAAAACATTGTTACCAATAATAGTAATTTGGTTCAAGAATGAAGCAAAATGTGCCTAAATTATGCCCCTTTTCAAACTATTCTCTTTTGCTTTCGCTATTTTCCTCTTCATCTCATCACCTTCTTCATCTTCATTTATATAACAAGAAGTGAATTACACAACTGCACTTTCACACATCAACAAAAATGAATCTCAATAACACAAAAATTGATAGAGGACTATCCCAAGATTCCATACGAACCTTTACAATTTAAAGGACCTATGACAAGGGCAAAGAGCAAGAGATTGAAAGATCAAAACTATTCAAGGCTCTTAATGCTACAAGTAATCTGAAATTCAAAGAATATAAAGATCATAGCTTGAAGCACATTTAAAGGATAGTTTTTAGGAAAATTAGTTTATGTTTTTAGACTTTGGGTTTCTTCTTAGAAATTAGTTATGTTCTATGCTTTTATAAATTAGTTTATGTTTTTATGTTTTGGGTTTGGGCCTTCTTGTAGGGTTCTCAGGTTTTCTTAAACTTTTGTGCCTATATATAGAGGTACAAAAAACAATGTAGACACTTTTAGTCATATATTGAATTTGATTTCATTAAAGAGAGGATTCTCTTTGTTCTTGGCTTAGGCCTCCGGTTCTTATCAAAGATTAACATCTTTATGGCGAATCTTCACTTGACTTATCAATCTACTAGATTGTGGTGTCCTCCATCTCTGTCTTATTCCGCGTTCTTCTCTGATTTATTCGTGCCGTGCCTATTGAGGATTCAAATTCAGAAACGATCATACTCTTTCCTGGATAGGATCGTATCATCTGGTATCTAGAGCAAGGTTCTGGTTTGAATTTCCTCTTCTATGTTACTTTTTTGTCATATGAAAAACAAAATTACAATTTTTCAACGTCTACTTATTCTGTGTTTTGTTTTAAATTTTGTTTGTTTCATTTGTAAAGAGTAAAACCCCTAAGGTTGTTTCCAATTTGGTTGATTTTTTTTTTATTTTGCGTTTTTTTTTTCTTTTCTGTCTTTTGTTTAAATTGTGTATTTTTACATTTGATTCGTGGAAATTATTTGTTTTTGTGTTTGGAATTTGCAAGTACACTTATCTTCATTTACATGAGTATGAGGGTTTGAAGGATAAATTGTTTAGTTTTTTTTTTTGTTGAACTGCAAAAAATAAAAAAAATAATACAACAAAAAAACATTTGTGGATCAAAGTCAAAAGGAAACAAATATATATTGAAAAAAAAGGATAAAAAAAAGGGGAGTTCAACACAACTTTTTGTTAAAATTTTATTTATGGTTTATTGATATCTACTTGCAATTAGTCTTTCTCTTAGAGTCTCCATGTTGTCTCATTTAACTCTCTTTGGTAGTCCTATTATTTTCTAATTTTAATTTTCTTATTTTGTGTCTTTAAAATTCCTTGAAGTTTTGTCTAGAGTTTGAATTTTCTTTGTCCTCTTAAGTCAAGATTTAGATCTCGCAACATTTTTCACATTGTTTGTTCACTCTTTGCTTAAGTTACTAGAGTTCTTTGTCAAGTCCTAAAGGTAATTTGAGTGGGAAAAGACAAGAGAGTACAGTAAAGAAAAAACCTATAAGTGTGATACACGAGTGGAAAATTGAGTGAAACACTTAGCATAGTGGTGAGGTCCACAAAACAAAATTATTATTACTAACATTTTCTTACAGGAACTAGCAATATTGAGTAATGCAACATGTTTCCACAGAGGCATCCTTCTGGAACTGGTTTAACATATGGTTTAAATTATCCTACTCCTAACCAGGATCATTTGGTTAGAGGATTTGAATGTACCAAGAGAGTGACACATAGAGATACACCTAGTGCTTATGAGGCCTTGGTAGAGGACGTTAATGCCTTGGAATCAAGAATTATAACGCTAATTGGCAAGATTGCTAGTATTAAACAAAAGCACAATCTTGATAGAAAATCATTATCAAAGACAAGTACACTAAGATGTTCCAAATGTGAAGGCTATGGGCATGAAACTCATCAATGTCCTAATGGGGATGCAAGTCTCATGACTCATGAAGACCTCAAGAACTACATTTCATACTTGAGAGAGGAGGAAGAAAGGACAATGCAAAAATTCAATGTATTGAAAAGAACGCAAGAGCGAAAGCTAAAAAGAGCCCATGAGAAGGAAACACTTATAGAAAATGAAGCAAAAGAAAAGGGAGAAAGAAAAGAGATATAAAAGAGTGAAAAAGAAAAGAAAGAAAAGAGCGAGAGCGAGGAGAAAGAAGAAGGAGAGAGAAAAGAGAAAAAAGAGCGAGAAAAAGTAAAGAAAGAAGAGAGTAGAAAAAGAGAGAAGGAAGAAAAGAAAGAAAAAGAAACAGAAATAAGAGAGCATTATGAATTGTCAATGAAAAAAGGTACTAACTTTCCTCTTATTGTTTTATTGCCTATGCACGATTTATTCATCAAAGAGCAATGGCATCAACAATGGAAAGACGAAAGGATACTTAGGGAAGACTTATTCATCAAGAAACAAGGAGATCAACAATGGGAAGATGAAATGATGATAAAAAAAGACACAAGCTTAGAAATATATGCTCATGAATTAGCTTGTTTACCCATTTCTAACAAACCTATGGGTGATCAAAGCCATACCTATAATTGGGTTGTTTGTTTGAGCAATATTCCTTTTCTTTTCTTTGAGCATTTTATCTTTAATTTAAAATTGTTTGATGATTGGTGCAGGTGGGTATTTGACCTTGGAGGCAAAACTCCAAAATCTTTGACAATAAGAGATTGACCTCTTTTAGGATCTAAATATCATTTTAGTGGAATCTCTATTATTTTATTTTATTTTCAATTTGTGTCTTTGATTTATGTTTGTGTTTGTGCCTAGGACCTTCTAGAATTCAAGTTGAATTCTCTCCAAACATGAGAGAATGATATAGAATCTTCAAGTGAGACAAATTTGAGGACAAATTCTCTTGAAGAAGGAGGGAATGATAAAGGAGTATCCCAAGATTCCATACAAACCTTTCCAATTTAAAGGACTGATGAGTACGTATTTTTGCCCTCATTTAATGTTTAATTCTGGGTATTTAATTGAATTTGTGTGCCTAAAGAGTGATTTAATTGATAATTTTGATAATTAGGTTGTTTGAGCTTGTGTGATAAAAA
>Ga0214542_1011864_pt1 | contig 11643 bp, 12 predicted proteins | sample CNSS1metaG_FD_160096 | JGI IMG/M metagenome (GOLD analysis project Ga0214542, IMG submission 160096) | Root nodule microbial communities from cowpea collected in UCLA plant growth center, Los Angeles, California, USA - CNSS1 | ecosystem: Host-associated > Plants > Roots > Nodule | place: USA...
ATATAAGAAAACAGTTGCAAAGCAAAACTATAAGATATTATGTAAGAAAAGACAATTATAAAAAAAAATTACGAATATATAAAATAGGTGCAAGTAACATATATCATGCATATGTGACATATGTATATTCATTTTTTTCTTATTACTATAATAAAATAATTAATGTTATCGTAATTATTATTATATATATAATATGAATAATTTTTTAAATTTTATTGCAAATAATTTTATACTTTTTTCTTATTATTATAATAAAATAAACAATGTTATTGTATTAAATGTGTGTATATATATAATGAATAATTTATAAAATTTTATTATAAATAGTTTTTTGTTGAAGGTATTTCTTTATTGTAAGTAATTAATTAAAGTTTAAAAAATAATTACTTTTTTTTAAAAATAAAATATCAATAAAAGTAAAATTATAATGAAATATGTACACCAAAAATTATTATGAGATGATTACAGAAATTAATTTTTTGTTAATTATGTTAAAAATTCAAATTTGATATTGTTTACTTGACACGTCCATAATTTAGAACTGGTAAGAAACTTGATATAGAATAACATAAAGATATTACTGAAAAACTGTTTTTCATATCACCATTAAATAAAGAAAGAATAATATTTTGTTATTGCATCACTGTGAAACTTGCTCTACAAGGTTTTTGGCTTCCCCTACCATCTGAATCCATTGTCCTTTTCCATTTACTTGTGACAAAAATATAAAATCTTTGGAATCAATTTTTCCTTGTGGTTGCCCCCACCAATCTAAGTCATTCTATTGGTGCACTTAATGGTTTGATTTGTTATCTTTACTCATTCTTCTGTCAAATAATACACAGTTCTGTTAAAATATGATTGTTTCTTAAAGCCATCATAAGATCATAGTTTCTGTTATGTCCTTAGGCTCATTTATGAATGCTAGTTTGTTATGCTTTACCCTTCTCAGTCATCTCAGACTGCATAAATTTAAAGGTTCTTGTGATAACTGCAGTTTTCATAAATTTAAAGTTCTTTCCTTCTCAATCTAGAAAAACTAACAAACTACATAATTCAACTCTGAATTGCACACAATACATGGATACACCAATACACATTCCTCTGTCAAGGACAACAGTCTAACAAAGTATTCTTTCTCCATAAAGTGCAAATAAACTATACACATTTCTTAATTACATATCACAAATATACTCCTCATACATACCAGCAGTTATCATGCAGAGTTTAACAAACTTAGAATGTATAACTGTTAATTGTTTCCAATTATACTCTTAATAGACAATATATCTTATACGAAATTGATTTTCTACTAGAGGACACAACATATTAACTACTACCAATACATTGGTAAAAATAATTTAAAAGAAAATTATTTTTAACAACTAAAATATGACATCTTAATCTTATAACTTGATGTGACATCTTTTAAATAGTTTTCCATTTTTTCATTTTTTTTATTTCTCTATATTCCAAAACTACTTAAAATATAACACCTCAACTTATAAAAAAAAAATTATCAAAATATCATTGTTCTAACTTAAATCATAGATTGTATCATATTTGATCATATTTATTCTTTAATGATATTATTTTTCCTTTCTTCATGAAATGGACCGAGAACTAAAAACTTCAGTGCAATTAATCTCCAAAACTCCATTTGGAGTTGAATCACAAGAAGATGATTCCATTCCCCAAAATCCATCTCCAATCATACTTTCTTTTGTTTCTTGATTTGTTGATGCATCATCAACAACATCTTTTGATAATTTCAACCTTTTTGATGAATGGTATTCGTCATAATTGAAATATTTATCGTGAACAGATGAACTATCCACGATATTTGTGTCCTGTAACCATTCCAATTGGAAACATCAGACTAATTCAACTTTTGAAGTGCTTAAGAGAAATATAAGTAATATCAAGATTTACCTTTTGAAAAAAATTATCAACAAAAGTATAACTACTTTCTTCATCATTATCTAAGTTTTCATGGGTTAAAATTCTATTCAGGTACTCATCTTGCATAAAACTCTTTTCATTTCCAAAACAGACATTGTTTAGTGGATAATTTGGAAAAGATGCTTCTTCTCGTGGAGACGGTTGTATTTGGGAGACGTATGTCTCTGTCTGAGGATCAGCCAGAAAGATTGTTTCCACTCCTGAAAAAGTGCCTCCCTGAAAAAATTTATGTAAGAAACAACTACAGTTCTCAGCATGTTTCACAAGACAGAGTGTAAATATGTCTATCACGGATGATTCAGCTTACATATGGAATTCCTTCTTCTGTTGCCTGATTTTCATAGTCAGAAACCTTGATTATGCTGGGCTCCTCTTCACCACAGATTGGTGGATCGGTTCCCCCTTCAGTTGTTTTCCCAGATTTTCTCATCAAGCGGCATAAAACAAAACACCTCTGCAAAATTTTGAGCACAATCAGCATTTATTTCATAGAGTTCATACAAACAAAAGTCAACAAAAACCAGGCTATGGTATACAGAAGAAATTGACAGTCCTTGATGAAAACCGGTGATGAATTTTTAAGATAAAAGATTTAAGAGAGCTCATACATATGCAGGTGCCACTGGAATAAACAAAAAATATCCTGTTTTGATATGCTTCCAAATAAAACTCACTTAACTAAGCTAAGAAGGCGTACAGAAAGGTCATAAGTCAATTTTACAAGCAAAATAAAGGTCTCACATGTCCTCTTTGTCACTAAGAAATACCAAGTAACCAAAATTAGGCATGAATAGAGTGAAACAAAAAACATGGGATTGAAGCAAAGAATCCAACAACAACAACAATAACCTTCTAAAGCCAGAACAATAACCTAAGCCTAAAAATTATACAATATAGAGACATAACAATCTAGTAGAAAGATGATTTCCAATGAGTGTTAAAAGTTCTAGCAAAATGAAAAATAAAACAAACCTCGCTTTCATCAAAGGTAACAGCGTGATATTCGTGAATAACCCAGTAGGACTTGACACCACAGGAAACAATTCCTGTGTAGTAAACAAGATTCTTCTTTGTGGCAATGAGAGTGTTGGTGTTCCAGCTCCTAATATCACGGTCTTTTCCAGTGGCTTTCCAGAAGAACCCTTTCTCGGTTTTCCTGTTAACCCTTCTACTGTTTGAATACTTGAAATCAGCCGGACTGAAGAAAAACCAATCTGGGTCACCGAATCGAATCCGTGATTTTGCAAGTATCCCTGTTCGAAACAACAAAAGGATCACACTCACACAACAGTGACATAAAGAGAAGAAGAATATAAATAACAAAAGGGATGTTCGGTAATTCGATTTTTTCTAGATTACCTGGTACATCCGAAGGTTCCACATGGCAGAGGTCAATGACAGGGATAACGTCGACACGGGAATCATCAGCCAGCAACTTGTGTTTGAGGTAGAAATCGACGAGTTCTTGTTCTGTAGGACGGAAACCGACACCAACAATTTTACCCATTGATTTTGGTGAATACTGAACTCTGTGTTTGTAGTTTGAATGAAACATCGAAAGAAAGAAAATAAGAACGGAAGAGGAAATCGATCGCAGAGATAAAGGAGAATTTATGTTTTGTTGTGACTTTGGTCTCTCCTCGTTTTTATATTGCAGAGACATTGACTCCTTCGCTAACAAGTTATCATAGAAAAATACAAAAAATAAAAATAAAAACAGGGAAAACAAATGTATAGATCTCTTACACTTATTACACTACCATTCTATGTCTAATAAAAATTATTACAAAATACTTAATCTATATTAAAGTTAAAAAAATTATTTCAAAATTAATATGAAGGATAAACATCCTTAATCGCTCATTCAATTTTCTTTTAAATCAATTGGATAAACTTAATTCGGTAAAATATAAATATATACATTTAAATGTGTCACCGTCATTTGGGACTAATAACTTTTTTATGCAATTTATAACTAATAATTAAGTACAACAAAATTGTGTGAACCTATAAATTAAGTACTCTGATTGGAAATTTCAACAAACAAGAAATGAACCTATAAATTTATTGATTTAATGACATTGAATCAAATTTTCTTTCCATTGTTTAATGATAATATAATCATGCGTTTCTAATAAGTTCGTAAAGTTTATTAAAACTAGGTTAAATTACTCTTTTTATCTTTTTATTTATCAAGTAATATCGTTTTGGTCCTCAAATTTTTCGTTGTTTCAATTTGATCCTTATTTACTTAAAAATGATTTAATTTAGTCCTTACTGTTAGTTTGACCAGACAATATTAAAGTCAATGTCACGTATCAATTTTTAGTTTTTTTAGTTTTTTATTTTTTACACATGTCACTTCATCGTTGTATCACATATTAAAATATGACACAATTTAATTTTTATATTTGTTTTTAGTTTTAATTCAGTCTCAATTTTTAAAAAATAAAGTAATATTATGCCTCCTTAAACACACTTGTTATATACAAATGCCGCGTCATAAGAATTTTCTTCCCCACACAACACGGGTCTTCCATGAAATTGAAAGGAATTTATTTAACATGCTATCTCATGAATATATATGTATATAATCTGTTATGAGTATCCATCACACTAACACTGTTTCCTTTCAAATCAATCTCTTTATTTGTGTGATTGTAGATGAAATATAGATTCAGTGCTTTAGTCTCCTTGATCCCCAAGTTTCTTCCTTGGCCCACCATTTCAATGAACAAAAATAAAACAGTTTCTATGCATCTTTTTCTTTCTTTTAGTGGTTTGTTATGCTCCCCACCACTGAGCACAAACATCATTGCAGAGTTTGATACACTTTCCAAGGTTTTGAACAGGATCATGCTAACTTCCAACAACTAACTTAACTATTTAATGTTAGCTACTCAATTATAATAAGAAAGATGCAGTCAGCATGCATCAATGCAAAATACATGTCTTACCAATCTTTCAAGGATGAAATTCTTAAAACAGAGTTTTCCACATTGTCACACTAAAAGAAAAGGAACTATGGTAGCACTCACATCACCCCTTCACATATACTACATCTACTTAAAGTGATAATACTTCAAAACTAACTGATAATACACACATAAAAATCTTAAAACTACGTTGTCTTCATGAAGTTGTCTCCATATAGATGAAAGAACCTTTTCTATTGTTATCATAAGATTAATGGCTTCAGGTTTCAAGTTATCTCTTCAACTATTTTTCTTCTGATTCACAAACAGAAAATCCTTCCCAGCCTACACAATGCAACACATGCAGCATGGTATATCAATAATATGTTAAAGTGAAAATCAGTTCAAGTGAAGCATCTGCCTCATTCGTCAAGAAAGTAATCTTCATTTTTCTAATGAAGCTGCTTGATTTTCTCACCTCTGCATGGAATACTGCATTGTTTGAAACCTTCCTCTGTGATGATCAGAAGAAAGAAAATTTGCTCTTCTTTTTCTTCTTTTTCTCTTGTTTTTTTTCATGGATAGGAGATGGCATACATACACCGTCATGGACATCAGCGTTTGATAATTCAGAATCAAACCCTTTTGATGAATGGTATTCATCTAAGTTAAGATATCTAGTAAACACTGTTGGAATATCCATAATATTATCACCCTGCAATGATTTCAGAAGAAAATAGACAGATGAATTCAAAATGTTCGAATAAAGAAATCAAATCTAAAGTAATGGGACAGTTCAGAAACAGATGGACAATATAGGTTGACCTGTTCAGAGACGGCCTCAGCATCTGTATCATATACCTTTCTCAATGACTCCGATTGGGTGAAAGTATTGAAGTAGGTATTTGTACCTTGTTCATTGTTAACATAATTGTCCTCAACAAAAAAAGAATTCACGAATTCCTCTTCCTGGGTATCTTCATATGAATTGTGCTTAATGTTAGATTCATTTCTAAAATGGGCATCGTAAAATGAGGGGTTTGGAAAAGACGTTTGGTCTTGCTGAAAGGTGGTTCCTATTGAGTGATTGTGATAGCCAGAAACCATGATTCTACTGCTCTCCCCTTCATCACCCCCACCTTCAGTTGTTCCCCCAGGTTTCTTCATCAGACGACACAAAACAAAAGTCCTCTGCAAAATGCTCAAACTTGTTATAAATGCTAAAACCTAAAATATCCATTGATATATGTCAGAGGCTATAGAACAGTGAAGAAAAATAAAGAAGGATAATTTGCAATGAGTGTTAAAATTCTCCAAAACGTGAACTAACCTGGCTTTGGTGAAAGGTGACAGCATGGTATTCGTGAATAACCCAGTTGGATTTCTGACCACGTGAAACGCGACCTTTGTAGTAAACAAGAGTCTTCTTTGTGGCAATGAGAGTGTTGGAGTCGGAGCTTCTAATCTCACGATCTTTTCCGGTGGGTTTCCAGAAGCCACACTTGGTTGTCCGGTTAATCCTTTTACTATTTGAATACTTGAAATCAACGGGACTAAAGAAAAACCATTCTGGGAAATCAAATTGTACGTCTGATTCCCCCAATAACACTGTTTTAAACAACAAAAAAGAAAAGATAAGAGGAAGATAAAGAAGAAAGGATGGTTGCATGAAGATGCATGGAGTGTTAAACGTTTAGATTATTACTTGGCACGTCCCAAGGTTCCACTTGACAAAGGTCAATGTCGGGGATGACGTGGACTTGTGGATCATCACCGAGCAACCTATGTCTGAGGTAATAGTCCACAAGTTCTTCTTCTGTGGGACGGAAACCGAATCCTACAACATCATCCATTGTAGTAGTTTGTAACAAAGATAGGAAGATTGGAAGGAAAGGTGGTGAAGAAGCTACTAACCAAGGAAAACGAAGGAAGGTCAGTGTTTATGTTGTGTTGTGTTGTGCTATGGAAACGAATTTATAATGCAAAAAAGTCATTGACTGACTTTACTACTTAGGTCACAAGTTATAGTTGGAAAATATAAAACGCGTAGAAAACTATGTTGTGATGTTAAGGTGAAGGATATATATTTGTTATCTTATTATCATGTGGACGAATGTATGATATGTAACAAATGAAAAAAGAAGATTCTAGAGGTTATATATAATAATAATCAACAGGAAAATTATTTGTTGACAAACTAATTTTAACTCTGTTATTTGTGGTTTATTATTTTAGTCTTGATACCTACGCTTCTTTATTCCATTACCAATCATTTCAATTCCTTGCTCTCCCAACAACAAAAAATAAACAGAAATTTATTTAATTAAATATGGCCACTTTTGCTTTTATTGCGATGCTTCTCTGCTAAGAACTTCATCACAAAGTTTGATATCCTTTTCAAGATTTGAGTAGAGTGATGTAAACTTATTAGTGATGTTCGCATCACTGCTGAACTCAAAAAATTGATGGCAGGTACTCAATTACTCTTTTTTTCTCCTCCACCTTTTTTCTGCCCTACTTGAAAATGGGGTGAAATTTCTGAATCCGCGTAATTCATTGTTCTATATAGAACATTATAATATTTTAATATTAAAGGATTAAATTATATAAAAAAATTTAATAATTAAAGTTAATTTTTATAAAATCATCATTTCTACAATCAAATCCTCTAAACTCTCTCTGTCTTCTCTAGCTTATATCACCCCTTCTTTATCTTCTTGAATATCAAGAATCATAGTTTTGATTCTTATTAGGAGCTCTACGCAATTACCGATCAAAGAGTTAAACAGAATAAGTCTGTTTTTTTTTTTTTTCCTTTTTTAGTTATCAGCCCTAGAGTTGCATATTGCACTAAAGTCATGCATATAACTCAAAGTGGCTCTTGATGATTTTACGATGCCCTCCAATCTTAATGGTAAGTATAGAACTCTAATCAAGACTTTCATTGTTTGTCTATGGGATCCAGTATGTTTTGGTGTTCTAAGAAAATTATTTTTTTAGGGAACATTTTTGACTAAGGTAAAATGAACTAATTAAGCACTTGCATGTTTAATCTCGCATTTGAATGGTTGTTGAGCCTTGGACTATGATGGTTTGTTGAAATTGGTACAGGAGTCTTACATTGAGTTTGGATTGAGGTGCATGAGATTCTGTTGTTGAATGTGGTGTGTATCTTGAATATGGTATGTGTTGCAAAATGTGGAATATGCATCATGTGTCCAAATTGATAAATGAGGTGAGGAATGTGATAATCTTAATAGGGTATGCAATTGTGGTTGATTTTGCATTTAGGATGTGAAATTAGAATGGTTTGGTGTATTTGTTGCTAGGAGATAAAGGATATAAAATGTGTAACTTGATGTGAGGTGATTTCTCTCCATTTTATGCCGAAAAGGGTCTAAATGGAATGATTTTAATTTGAAGTTAGTGTTTTATTATAAAAATTGTGGAAGTTTTTAGACAAATGAATTTGAGCATTTCAATGTAAAAAAAAAAAATTAGATTTTGTGTTTGTCTTGTCAAGATTGAGGTGCTACCATATTTGCTTTGTCGGTAAAAAAAAATTAATTTTTCTCCCAAAAATTCAAATTTTGGTCTTTTCACATATGATCTTTATATCTCCTACTTACATTGTGAGTATAAAAACTAGAATTATAAGAGATTGTGTAAAAAAAGACAAATTTAAAAATATTCTCTCTTATTAAAGGTTTAAAATATACATATATATATATATATATATATATATATATATATAAAATTAAAAAAATATAAATATGAATTTGATTCATTTTAATAAATTCCTGTCAAAATCATTACAACCAAAATATTTAAATTAACTTCTACTTATGTGGATTCTATAGAGCTTAATAATTTTGATTATAGATTACGAATTTCTAAACCAAACGGAATTCAGTCATTTCTTATTCTTGTTGAGAATTAAAATTTGATAGTGTTTACTTAATGCATTACGCAGAACAGGTAAGACATTTCATATAGAATGACAACATATACAAAAAGAAACACTCGTCGTGAAAGAAAAAAAAAAAGAGTAATATTTTGTTATCTCATCACTGTGAAAGTTGCTCTCGAAGGTTTTTGGTTGCTTCTACCATCTGAATCCAGTGTTCTTTTCCATTTACTTATGACGAAATAGAGAATCTTTAGAGTCAAATTTTTCTTTCTGGTTGCTCCCACCAATCCAAGTTATTGTATTTGTCCTTAGGCTGCATTTAATGGTGTGATTTGTTGTGCTCCCTCAAGCTTCTCTCCAAAAACACACGGAAACTCATTCTATCAAAATATGATTGTTTCATAAGATCCAAGTTTCAGTTGTCCTTAGGCTGCACTTTCTTTTTAAGCTTAGTTTCTGAATTTCTTAAACTTTCAAGTAGCACCAAAGGGAATTTTCTGAATTTCAATATTTCTCTAGAGTGATAGAACATAATGAGGCACCTAATTACCATTTTATGATCCATAATAAACTCTTCATGCATTCCAAATACTAATAAAATACATTATTAAATACTAAAATCACAGATAATAAATTGATTCACCAATACACTTGGTATCCTAGAGACAAAAGTTCACTACAAAAAGTACTCTCTCCAGAAATTACAAATAACCACACAAACTTCCAGTTACACAATCTACTATCTTAAATATACACGACTTCATCGTGCAGTTTCTAATACTTTCTAATACATTTCCTATGATACATACTCTTAAATTTTAATGCATAAATATCGTTATGCAATTTCTAATAAATTGGCTATTATAGAGCAAATTATTTTTAATAACATATACTCTTCTCTACTAATTCATTCATGGTACGAAGTTCATAGTTCTTATCCTATGAAGTTGCTCGGTCTTAGATGATATTGATCTTCCCATGGCCTTTAAGTGCAAGGAAAGCTAGATATTGGTCTTAGATGATATTGATCTTCCCATGGCCTTTAAGTGCAAGGAAAGCTAGATATTTCACTGTAATTGATCTCCACAAGTTTATTTGTTGTAGAGTCACATGAGGATGTCTCCCATCCCCATAAGTCATCTTGAAATATACTTTATTGTTTCTCTTCATTTGCTTCTTGGCTGGAAAATAGAAGATGTGTGTCACCATGTCCAACATCATGATGTTTTAGACCTTTTTAATGCATGATATTCCTCTGACTTAAGAAACTCAGTATACAAAGTTGAAATATCCTCAAAACTAGTGTCCTGCAATGGTTTCAAAAGAAAATAAACAGATGAATTCATTTCTAAAAGTGCTATAACAATATAACAAATTCAAGAAAATAGTGTAGTTCTCAAGTCCTATAGTCTCCATAATAACCCATCAATCGATCATGAATCACATCAAAGCCAACTCAAACTAGGCATTTTTCTTGAGTATCTTTCAAGAATCTACTCGAGAAAATCCTTATACATTGTGAAAAATATGACAAAATTCAAATCAACATAAAGCACACTACAACTTTTAACTTACTAAACCACCATGAAAGTTAAGAAATGAAAGGAGATACACTCATCAATGTTATTTGGACTTTGCAGAATAAATATTTACCAGTTCAGGGAGGACTTCTGCATCTCTATAAGAGCTTTCGCAATATGCCCTTTTCAGTGACTTTGATTGATTGACTAAATATTTATCGGGTAATAATGAATTCGGGAGTTTAGGTAGAATTTCAAAAGGAATTTGGTTGGTTTCATGAGAAATCTGCATAGTTTCACAAGAAATCTGCACAGGTTCAAAAGGATTCTGCATACTTTCACAAGACGTCTGCATAGTTTCACAAGGAGTCTGCACAGGTTCACAGCGAGTCTGCATACTTTCAAAAGAAGTCTGCATAGTTTTACAAGGAGTCTGCATACTTTCAAAAGAAGTCTGCATAGTTTCACAAGGAGTCTGCATACTTTCAAAAGAAGTCTGCATAGTTTCACAAGGAGTCTGCATACTTTCACAAGGAATCTGCATACTTCCAAAAAAAGTCTGCATAGTTTCACAAGGAGTCTGCATACTTTCAAAAGAAGTCTGCGTAGTTTCACAAGGAGTCTTCATATTTTCACAAGCACTTTGCATAGTTTCACAAAGAATCTGCAAAATTTCATAAAGAGTCTGTATAGTTTCACAAAGAATCTGCATAATTTCACAAGGAGTGTGTATAGTTTCGTAAGGAGTGTGCATAATTTCAGAAGGACTCTGCATAATTTCATAAGGACTCTGCCCATTGTTGTTTTCATTTCTAAAATAGGCATCGTCATCCTGCTCGATTTCAATTAGTGACGGTTTTGTTGGGGAGATACATTTTTCTGCCTGATATGTTACCTGACAGATTGTTTCCATTCCGGTTAGAGTACCTCCCTGAAAAATAAAAAAGAAATCATATATATAATTACAAGAAGAAGTATCAATTGTCGGTATGTTGGCATGTCACAGTGTATGTATGTTCATGAAATATGCATCAGCTTACGGATGGAACTCCTTCTGCTAACGCCTGATTTTCATAGTCAGAAACCACGCTTCTACTGGATTCCCCTTCATCACATATCAGTGCAGCAGTTCCTCCTTCAGTTTTTTTCTCAGGTTTCTTTATCAAGCGGCATAACACAAAAGCATTCTGAAAAAATTGGAGTATAGTGAGCATTCATTCTGCACAATTCACAAAAGTAAAAGGCCAAAACAAATGAGGCAAACGTATGCAAAAGAAATAGACAGTCTGCGATGAGAATTATTGATGAATTTTGAGTGTTCTTAGATAGAAAAACT
>Ga0214542_1011865_pt1 | contig 11643 bp, 10 predicted proteins | sample CNSS1metaG_FD_160096 | JGI IMG/M metagenome (GOLD analysis project Ga0214542, IMG submission 160096) | Root nodule microbial communities from cowpea collected in UCLA plant growth center, Los Angeles, California, USA - CNSS1 | ecosystem: Host-associated > Plants > Roots > Nodule | place: USA...
AAAAAAAAAACAGATTATTGTGCACTGTGACACCTAGACTCATACATAAAAAAGGATCTGAAATGAAAAATAAAACGCACAATTAAGTTAGTAATCGCATTACGATCACTTAGATCAAACCCAAACCTGGGTTTCTTCTGTGAAAAAACAAATATATATATTTAGAGTAACCTGGGAAGGATCTGGCACAAAATCAGCGTCAAATTGAGGCTCAGCATCAGCACCGTCACCTTTCTTTTCCATCCAGAGAAACGCTTTGGCAAAAGTGTTACAGTCTCCGCATCAAATGCCCAAATGCCATAATGTGTGTTATATTTTGATTTAATTATGATTAGCATTATAATAATGGAAGGAAAAGGAGGTGCCAATGATGATACCGATCGGAACAGGGGTTAGGGTTCCTTTGATTCAGATAATTAATTAATTAACCAAACTAAAGATTATTCACTTTTTTGGAGTTGTTAACTCACGATTATTACCCGCCAACTGCAACTCGTGACATGCCAACTTTATGATCCTTCCACTTCTCCCACGATTCTCCATTTTACGTTTTTTCTCTTTCCTTCCTCTGCACTTTGCTCACACTTTTCTTGGAGTCCTCACACGCCTCTTTCAATTTTTTCCATCTTTTTTCATGTCACAGACTCAATAAATATACGTAAATAATGAAACGCCACCTATCTTCATTTTTGTTCCATGGATGAACTCATCTTCGTCTCAACAACTTTTATCAAAAATCAAATGTGTATTTGACGTTAATTTTGTGTAAGAAATATTTATAGAGGTTAATGTCTGTATTATTTATTTGTATACAAATTTTTATCTTAAACGAGATATAATAGTTAACATTTGGTAAAAGTTTGTAATACTTCTTCATATAAATTTTCATTTATATTTGTTTGTTTTAAATAAAGATAAGTATTGCTTCTAATATTGCATATATTATGAGAATGCTTATTATAAGTTTAAAATATTAAAGTTCAGTTTAAAATAGCGTGTGTAGTCATATATGTAATGAGTTGATTGACAAAAAAAATATTAATGATGATTTATAATTAATTATAAATGAAATTATCAAATCAAACTTTATATTAAAACAAAACGTGCTTAACAATTAGTTGTCGTACTTTAAATTAGATAATCTAACTCTTCATCTTATTATTACTTGAATAAATATTAACCCAATAAAAAATTGAAAAATTGGTTACATTTTCATTTTCATGAATTTTTAGCGTTAAAATTTTGATATTATAATCCTTACTATTTTTGTAAGTAGTTATTATTAATCCTTACATTTTCATGAATTGCAATAAAAAAATTCGTAACATTTTTGTAAGTAGTTATTATTAATTAAGTTGACATTTTTGTCAATTGTCAATCCATTACTTTTTAAGTATTACAGATATTAGGAGAACGGTATGTTTATTATAACTTTAAAATATTAAAGTCACGTATGAATGATAGAAAAGTATTAATGATGATTTCTAATTAATTATAAAGTAAATTATCAAATTAACCTTTGTATCAAAAACGTGTTATTACTTACACTAGACCGTAACTCTTCATTTTATTCTTACTTGAATAAATATTAACTCAATATAAAGAAAATGCAATATTGGTTAAATGTTTTCATGAATATTTAGAGTTAAGATTTTGATATTATCACTCCATCATAGCATCTTTTAAATAAGTATTATTAATTTTGTTGACAAATTTATCGTATATTACAAACTTTGTCTGATGGTCAATCCAAATAAAAAAAAAAATTAATTGTATTTCTGTTCCCCTATTTTCTTAATTTTACAAATTTGTCCCTCGATCTTTTTTATGAAATTTATAATGAGCTTATAAGGAGGTGACTGTAAGTAATAGGTAATTAATATTTATGTTAGTGCAGCGTAACAGGTTTTTATGAATTTGATTAGAGTTTAACATGATAGGTAATTAAGGTATTTGTACAAATCAAAAATATTATTAGAAAACTAATATATGTGAGACTTGTTATTTTTTTATGTTGGAAAAATTATTTATATGAAAGCTGGGTTGAAAATTTGTTATGTAGATTGGTTTATGAAGTTGGTTGAAATAAGTTCAGTGTCAAATTGGAATGATTCTTTAGAAACCTTTATTGCACTTTTTCATTTTAAACCAATTTTTAAGTTACATAAATTGAAATATTAAAGACAGAGTAATGGATGGAGATTTTAACACTATTAGATGTTATAACAAGTCCAAAAGGTTGTCTTGATTTTTTTTTTTTTATACTATTAAGTGTTTATACCTTATCAACGTGTTGAATATGTGTCTTTTAGAAGTTAACAAATTACATTTTAGTTGTAACTCGTTTGATTCATAGTATGGTGTTACATCCATTGTAGAGTTTTTGCAAATTTAAGGGTTTTAATTTTGCAACAATCAAAGTATATATGATATATAGATCTCGGTTATGTAGTAATCTAAGTTTATACCTCTACGCTAAAATAAAATAATTAAAAAAAATAAAAATTTTAAAATTTTGTAAATTTATAGGTTTCGGTTTCTTAGCAACTGAAACATATAGGATGTATAGACATTGATTCTATAAAAATCGAAACCTATACCTATACCTCTATGATAACATATAATAAATAGGACAAAAAAAAAATTTTAAATTTTTGTGAATTTATAAACTTCAATTTCTTAGCAGCCAAAACATATAGTTGAATATGTTTTGGTTACATAAAAAACCAAGGTCTATAAGTTCATGAAAAAATTCAAAATTGCACTGCATTTTTATATACTTCGTTTGCTTTAAAATCAAAACATATCAATCGAGTTAAAGAGTTAAAAATGATGCTCAAACGATAAAAAAGAAGAAGAAATACAATAAAATAGAATATAAAATAAAGATCTAATATTTTTTAATAATAACATATTTAAATTTAAACTAAAGAAAATGAAAAATTTAAACAATTTGTAAAAAAATAAAATACTAAATTATGATAAAAATTGAATTATAAATCTAATTCATTCATACTAAACTTGTTTATAAAGTGAGATTTGCACTATTTATATATAATATATTAGTATTTTTAAATCAAAGAGGCTTGATATCCATTTACGTAATATAGTTAATTAATTAAAATTAGTTTCGCTAAGATGACTGATTTACAACATGAATTCGATTTGATGCGATGAATAGTGATAGTTTGGTCGATAATGGAGAGAGAAGTGAGTAAAAGAAATATGAGAATAAAAAGAAAATATATTTAATCGATGAGAAAGGTGGTGGAAAGTAGTAGTGAACATGTGGGAAAAAGAAAGAAGAGAGGAAGGTAGTAGGGAGTTTCATTTTTGTACAAAAGTTGGATTGGAATTTGAACTCACTAAACTCAATTTAATTTAATTTAATTCAATTCAATGGAAGAGTCCAAGTCACCCACAACACTCAAATCATTCACTCACTCAATATTCACATTTCAACCCAACGCAGTTGCTCCTTCCTCGATGCATCCTCAAAATCAAAATCATGCATTGCATCAAACTCCACCACCACACACGCATGACTCACGACACACACAACCTCAAATTTTGCAACACACATTTTCACAAATTCAATTTAAAACTCACTAATTTCATTACATCAATCACATCATCGTAACATTGTTCACTTCATTGCACTACTCAAACCATGCAACCTTGTTTTTGAGAAAAAAAAAAAGGTTATATTTTTGTTAATAGTTGTTCCTTGTGGGAGACACGAACACGTGGCTCCTAAATGAAGGGCGAGGATGTTCCGTTGAGTTGGTAAGTATGAGGATGATGACTAAGAAGGACATTGAAAATTGAAACCATCATAAATAGCCCACCATTGCAAACTTTTCTTCCTTCCTCACCAAACCAAACCAAACCAACCAAACCAAAAACCAAAAACCAAATTGTGTTTCCCTCCTTCGATAACTCATGTTACCATGTCCGGTCCTATTCCTAACGATCAATGGCTCCATTTCTATCAACAAGCCCAATTCTCCGGCGGTCAAGAGCTGCTCCCGTCGTCCGTTTCCGAGGCAACAGCCGTCACAACCACCGTGGCGCCGGCCCAGTTGAGCCCAGAGGGCCGAGTGTCGAAGCCCATCAGGCGGCGTTACCGGGCCTCGAGGCGAACTCCGACGACTCTTCTGAACACGGACACCACCAACTTCCGGGCCATGGTGCAACGGTTCACCGGCGCTCCTTCTTCGCCTGATCTGTTTGGGCCGACACGTCCGCTCCCTGTCAACCCTAATGGGCTTATGTTGGCCCCTTCTCACTCTCTTCAGCAGCAGCAGCAGCAACAGCTTTATCAACACTACCCAACAGCATACGCAGAAGGAGGAGAGAACGGTTTGTTTCAGAGACTGAGCAACGCAACGGCATCAACGGCGGCAAATGATGGAGGTGGCGTTTTGATGGAGCACGCGAGGCGTTTCTTGCCCAATAGGAATGAAGGTTAGAAGTTTCTTCCCACTCAGACTGAGAGCGACATTTGCAAAGCAGAACAGAACTTTGGATAATTAGGTGCTAACTTGTTGACCAACCCTCTCCATCTGTGTCAATGTGAAATGGAATTTTACGTTTCTTTCTCTGCTGTAGGCACCACAAATAATCCATCTATCTTCTTTTTTTTTCTTTCTTTTTTTTGTTTATTATTATTATTATTATTTCGATGATGAAGATGATCATGCTGTTCTTCTATATCTCCTTCAGGGTTTGTTTCTTTTTGTTTAAATCTCTGTATTTGTTTTTTTTTTTTATGTATTTTTAGTTAATTGGGAGCTTCTTTTTTGGGGAGTCTTAGTCCCACAATATTTAGTTTAATTGTTTTGGATATGGTCACTTTGTCACAGCCTGCCAACCAACACTCTCTTACGTATGTTGACTTGCTTCCTTATTATGCCTTTCTCTCTCTCTCTATCTCTCTAACACAACCTTATTCATGCTTTCAATTTTGTATTAATTTATGTCAATTCATTATTTTTTATCACATTACTTATCTTACAACAATAATTATTGGACACTAAGCAACCTATATTTAGTGAGGGATAAAAGAGATTAATTTACACAAGTGGCGATGATACGTAGAGAGAAATCATTGATGTTGAGTGAGGTGGGTGAATGGAGTTTCAACTATATATTAAACCTCTATTTACTACATATACTTTTTTACATTCTCTTTTTCGTAAAGCTAACATTAAATTATATTACATATGCATAGCATTCCTTGTCTCCATAGGCTTTGGTAACGTAAAATATGAAAACATCCTTCTTCTTATTACTTTAAGAAATTACATTATCATAAAACAAATGATAAATTACTCGGCTTGCACTGCAACTGTCAACTTTATGATTGGAGTTTCAATATTTCTAAAGCGAATTTTAAGTTCAGATCACTTCCATTCAATATGCATGGAAGAATATTGGAGGAGAAAGATTAATAATCCCTTGAATAGGAATTGGTCTCTGAACTGTTACGCTTCAAAATTCTATGATAAAATCAGAACCTGTGAGCCCACAAGCCTTAACGAATTCACTAGCTAGATCCGGGTAGGTGAGTATCTTAATTCCCGCCTATAAATATCCACATTTTTCTATATATTCAACAAAAGAATACCACTGTTTGAGCACTACGATAATAATTTTGATATGTTTTGAAAAAGCATGTTAGTTTATATCAGTCAACGAATGAGATTAATTTAAACACAATATCAATTGCGTTTAAATTCATACGATGTGGTGTACCAAACAATCCATTCAATTTTTATAGCATACTCTTCAACTTTTGTGGAAGCTATTGCATTTTATGCCAAGCCTACGAAATTTACTCCCTTAAATTGTTAATATTGTACAGTAAGCCGAATGAATTACTACCAACACTTTCTAAAGTAAATGGGCAGAATCTTGATAATACATACAAGTAGTCTCTGTCTCTCAAGTCATAATTAAGGAAGAAAGCGAGTGACAAGAAAATCAAAATGTACAATCCAAAATTACGTGAATAAAAAGGTCAGGGTATTTTTTCCCATCTAAAATAAGCATATGCACAAACAACACTTTCACGTATACCAGCATTCAACACGCAAAATTTTTTACCACACTAGCTAAATGAAAGTTCCCTTGTGCAACTCCAAATCTCCTATCCAAGATGTAATGCATATGATGGTACAGATACTGCATGGATAGTTGCTATTGACATTCTGCCGAGAACCAAACAATCCATCCAAGTATACCTACTTTTTGTTCTCATCTTTTCCATTATTTTGGGGATTAAGCTCATCATCATCATAATATTCTTCGAAAAATTCGTCATCACTGTCGTCCTCCTCATCATAATAATACTCCTCTTCGTCATCATCCTTGTCGTCCTTGCCATTTTCAAGACGAAGCGTGCCATCACTTGACTGCTGACGTCTTAACCTCTCTTGAATACGATCCCTAATTGCTGTTCCCTGTTTTGTAGAACCAAGTGATAAGAAAAGACGCGATGAAGTAAACATGTAGTTTACGTAGACCAGAAGGAAGAATTACATAGCTTTTTCACATAAATTAGCTCACCATCTTGTGGCAACCTTCTTCAAACATTTCCAGAAACCCAGCAACCCAACGATCAGCATTTTCCACCCACTCATTCCTATGCATACCAGCAGTCTTTGCAACAATTTGGATCTGGATAAACCACACAAATATAAACATCTTTCTTTACCGTAATTAACAAAAAACAGATGATTTTTAACGTAGGATACTATTATGCATATATAAATGTTGAAAGGAGAATGCTTATGTCCGCAGGACAAGTATTGCCTTACTATAGAAAAAACGTAGGCTTTCACATGCTCCTTTCTTGAGGAAATATTACTATGACCGATCCGACATAATTTTCCAAATCATTCAGACCAGATATACATTCAGCAAGATCAATAATTTGATAAGGATGCTTCCTAATACTCGATTTTAGCCTTGACATTTAAGGTGTTAATGATATTTTTCCTTTTGAAAAAAAAAATACTATAATAAATAGAAGCAGACACAGAGTAAGAGAGAGATGCAAAAATATTAAAATAGTATCAATTCACTGTTTTCTTATACAAGACAACTACGTTTAAAGCCAGTACATAGTTTTTCACTCTAGTATTTTCAATGCGCACACAAGAATCATAATGTTGTCCAAATATTAAGATGAGCTTAGTAAAGTCATGGAAAAAAGGTGAAACAAGTAACATTTGGAATTAGAAGTATAGCTTAAAATAGAGAATTATGCCAAATCAATCAAGCAACTGACTGATATTAGTTTCATGGTAATAAATCATACAAGCACTAATTACCGGTGAAAGTGTCAAACAGTGGTTTAGGATAACCGTTTGTGAAGGTTTGACAAAAAAAGTTGGTAATTGAGAGCAACAAGTTAAAGCTATATTCAGAAAAAAATAAAAATATATAAACTTAGCATGTGCTCAAAGGCTTGCCATCCCTGCCTCCCCACCCCCATGGCCCCCTTCTCCAATTAAAATAGCAACCAAACATCAACAAAAACCAGGAGGTGATGAAGCCACAATATCTAATAATAAAAACATACAGAAGATATGGAAACAAAGACATATGAGGAAATGTATCACAACAAGAGGACTGCAATATTTGGAAAGGTATATTCAATTAATTTGGTAATACTAGGAGTATATGTTTCTGAATTAAATCATACTGCATGATTCCAAAGAATGAGTAAACAAGATAACCCAAGTCAATTCAGATAGGATTACTAATTTTTTTTTGTTGATTTTACTCCTTAATCATGTTTTACTCCTTGACAAAGCACCCAAAATCCTCGGATACAATACTTCAGCAAAACTGTGAAAAAATAAACCATTGAATCCAAATAACCTATAGCAGATGTCCAGCGTCCCATACCAATTTGAATCACAACCGAGAATAAATAAGAAATTTTCAAGTAACTTTACGTGACGTTCTCAGCTCCTACTTCAATGATGATTACATTACATTACAATATACATGCATTTTCATCCTACAACACTTTCACCCATATAATTCGAATAATTTTTTCCCAACACAGATATTAGTTTGATTTGATTAACCAAATGATATCTGATAGCAATACATACCTTTTCCCCAACTTTTTCTTGATGTTCTTTCACTTTCTCTTGCAATGTTTTCAACCTTCTATTCACCCTAAGTCGCTTTTCCTATTTAAGACAAAGCAATGAAAACCACAAGAGACAAGAGTATTCGCCAAAGGAACAGAAAGAGTAACATCAGTATAAGGACAAAAATTCGCTGAAAGGGGTATCCTGTTAAATTTTTAAGTAGAATATATCAAAGAGATTTATGCCAAATCATGCCTTCACATAGCTCACGCCAAGCTCATTTCTTGAGTAGCCACGATCCAAGTTCCGCAACACATATTGGTTATAATCTTTGACAATCCTCATTATAACATCTGACGTGGATATTCCTTCAGTCCGTTTTGTTTCCTTAAACCTCCCAACAGATTTAACCTACACACAAAAATTCACGGCTTATAGTACAAGCGAAAAGGGAAATTGACCAGGAAATAATAATAATAATTAAAAAAAAAAAAACATTTTGTCATACATACAAATTCATAAACATCATTGGCAGCACCACTGGCATCAGCATAACTGTGGACAATGGGTTGAGAAATGCAAAAAGGATGATCACATTATGCATACATATGCAATGAAATGAATGGATCCAAGTTACCAGATTCACATGTTAATGCTGAAATATTAATCTTACGGAAGAGAATCATGAGCCACATAGTCAATGTTGTGCTTGTCAAGAAACTCTTGATTAATAACCCAAGGGGCATCAGGAATAACTTCGTCCACCCATCTGCTCTCGAAATGAAACCAAATCGAAATTCAAATTCAAAGTCAAATTAAAAGAGCTGAAGCAACAAGGCCCTGTTAACAAAATATCATACTTGCAGTGGCGCAGGGATTCGTATCGTTCCGCCTCTGTCATAACAGTCTTGCCTTTGTATTTGTGGGTGACCTCATCGTTGCAACACCCGACCAATAAGTATGTATTCGGAAACCTAAAATTCGAGAGTAAGCAAAAAGTGTCTGTGAAGGAAACAGTAGGGAAACTCTTCCTTGTTTCTTCTTTTACCAATCTTCAATTAATTTGCTGATTAATCGTTATTAATGGATTGACATAAAATGCAAAATCGTGTTTTTGATTAATCAGATCTCGGAGGGAAAGGACGAAAGAGGGTGATTAAGATTGAAGTAGGAAATGCAAAGGAATGAATAAGAGGAAATGATGCATACGATTTTTTGGCTTGCTCGAGGGAGCGAGCGTGGCCAAAGTGGAAGAGATCGTAGATTCCGTCGGCGTAGACTCGAACGGGACGGTCCTCCGGAGGCGACGTCGTTTTCGAATTCGACTGTTCGCTGTGATCTGCCATTCGCCTTGTCTCCTCTGCTCCGCCCCTCTTTTCCTTCCTAATTTCGCAAACGCCGTGTGCGTATTTTCTTTCTTCACTATTTTCCCCGAAATCCTTTTTTCTTTTTTTTTTTTCCTTTTTCTTTTATTAAAGACTCCAGTGTTCTTCTTTCCTAATCACGAGGACTAAATGGTTGTTTTGTTTTGTAAACATTAATCACTCACCACTTCTTTCCCTCTCAAATTATTTTTTGTAACGTTTAATGGTAGAAAAGAAATAATTTACATATACATTATCATTTAATTTTATACATGATAATTTAACAGTCATAAGTTTTCTAAATCTTAACTTTAAGGTCTGATTTTAAGACCGCAATAATGATAGTTTTTAATAAGTTAATAATATAAAATAACTCTGTATTCACATTCGTGCATAAAATAACTAAACTTTAGACTTTTCGAAAATTTAAATAATTTCAATTGATTTTATAATAAATATTTAAAATTTTTATATTTTCCAACCTTTAATTTTTTTACTGATGGAATTATGTGACTTGTTTTATTCATTCTCAAGAAATACAAGTTTATCTTGTTAATATCAAATCACATCGTTCTTAATGTAAATTGATGAATAATTTTTAGGATAAAATACAAAAAATTAGAATTTTGTATTTGTTTTAAATTTTAATTCATTTTGCTTTTCAAATTTAAAAATAAATAAAAATACTATTTTTAATCTAATTAAATTATATTTTTTTAGTGTCAAAACACATCTTAAATTAACATTTCAAATCATTTAAATAATTCAAACAACAACCTAAAACATGTTTGACACTTAACAAAAAATTCAAATAATTAAATTAAAAATCTTATATTCATTAATATTTAAATTTAAAAACTAAAATATATCAAAATTTTATATAATAACAAAACTTTAATATGTCAAACTGTACACACTACAAATATATTTATTCCAAATTTTTATTATCTTATTTGAAAACATATAATGAGGTTATCATATGGTTTCAAATTACTTCCACGTCATTGACTATACTGATTAAAACTTTGTCGTTTTATGTAAGTAGGATCTTGAAACATAAATACATGTTTAAGTGAAAACATTAATGTATATAAAATTTTGGAGTATCAAGTGTATAATATATATTAAAATTTAATATCTACTATTTCACTATATATATATATATATATATATATATATATATATATATATATATATATATATATATATATATATATATCAAAGCCCTTCTAAAACAGTAAAATTCCATTCTGAATGACAACTATAAAACTTTATTATTTCATATATTTGTTAATAATAGGAAGAAAAAATAATTTTTTATTTTATATTAATTATAGTATATTTTATACTAACTATACAATCTCATCTTTTCAACATATGAAGACAAATAAACTATAAATGAAATAAAAATTCGATATAAAATTTTAAATATTTAATAAATAAAAAAATAAAAAATATTCAAATTTAGGATCAACTTAAAACTTCATTAAACCTTATTAATTTTTCATCGTGGAATTGAAGTAAAAATGTTAAATACTAGTTTACCTCAATATAGATAATTACAAATTAAATCATGAATATTAGAATTTAAAAATATTTTTTCACATTGTATTTTTAAGGATTAAATATGTTTTTGTCTGTTAACTTGTAGTGAACAAATGAAACTAGTTTATCTTTGAAACTTTGGTCTAATTTAGTGTCAAACTTTAGAAATGTATGAATTTAATTATTTTAACTAAATTTTATTAAATTTATCTAACATTTCAAAACACGTTTCGTAAAAAAGGTTCGTCAATAAATTACAATTATTATTATCAATGAATATCTTTGTCAATAATTTACCATCATAATTACCAATGGTCCAAGTGGTTGCAAATGTTCGTCGATAAACAATTCTCATTATCAACATCTCATTCTATATCGATATATAAATCTATCAACACTTTGGATGACACACACAGAGAGGCTGGAGGTAGAGATGGCAAATAAACCCGTCCCCGTGGGTATTGCCCGAACCCGTCCCCGTTTTGACGGGGAATCCCCGCATTGACTGGGTATGGGTATGGGTATGGGGAATCCCCGACTTTTTCAGTTGGGTATGGGGATGGGTATGGGGATATACATATACCCGCCATAATACCCGTCCCCGTCATATCTCTATTCTCGTT
>Ga0214542_1011870_pt1 | contig 11635 bp, 4 predicted proteins | sample CNSS1metaG_FD_160096 | JGI IMG/M metagenome (GOLD analysis project Ga0214542, IMG submission 160096) | Root nodule microbial communities from cowpea collected in UCLA plant growth center, Los Angeles, California, USA - CNSS1 | ecosystem: Host-associated > Plants > Roots > Nodule | place: USA...
CATAGAAGTTCTGGCCACATTCTTCACTGCCCTTCATGAAAGTCTAACCCTTTCTTTTTCTTCCACATATACACACCAAAAGCTCGTCCAACAAAAAAAAAAATAAAAGCAAAAGAAAAAAAAAATCTTGATAGCATTTCAAAGAAAACCCATTTGAAATCTAACAAAAAGAATAGTCCCCATTTAGAAAGAAGAAGAGAAGCGGTAGTGGTTACCTAGCACTGGGGACCCTAGCAGGGATCTCAACTTGGAACTCGTAAGGAAGACCGAGGAAACCGTTGAAGCGGTCGAAGGTGACATGAGTGATGTGCTGAACGTTGGTAGGCCATCCGATCTCCATGTTGTGGACGGTGGAGATTACATCGTCCGGCGGGTCCACCCTGCACGAAACCATCGATTTTCTGATGGCCGCCAAGAGAAACGCCACGAGAGAGAGCTGGTTCTGCTGCTCCTCTTCTTCCTCGGCGGTTCGCGCCGCCCTCGACCGCTTCCCACCGCCGCCGCATCTACCACCCTTGGTAACCATGACCACTCCGGTCATTCTCTCTCTCTCTCTCTCTTTTGCCTTGGAGATGTGAGAGTTTTTCAAAAATTTGAGGATGAATGAAACAATGAACTGGAGTTAATGGGTTTTGTTGGGTTGCATTGAATTTGGTTTTGTTTTGATGCTCTCTATGTTTAAAGTTCAAACTTCAAACGGCCATTCTTTTCTCTTTCTTCACTTTATGAATCTACTCTACCCTCTCTTTCTTACCTCCATGTTTGCATTAATTACCACTCATGCCACTCTGCTTTATTAATTAATTAATTAATAACTTCTTTCCAATCCAAACATCAAATAAGGTTAACGCCACCTGCACAAGATGTCACATTATTATCTTTTAATTACAGTAACTACTTGTACTTGTCCATCATACTTAATAACTATCCACATATGCTTTCACTTTCCAAATCCATACTTTCAACTAATTCATACACATTCAAAATGTTAGTTGATTTAGTTAGTAGTCATAAAATTCATACTCAAGTTTAAGGATAATGCTAACCGATCCTCGTAGTGGTTAAGATATGATTAATAAATATTAATTTTTATAAAAATTATTAATTATAATATTAAATGAATTATGATTGTAATAAATATTAGTCCAATTTTATTTTATTCAGAAGATAAAATTATTCATAAATATTATACATTTATATTTAATAATTTATTTATGTAAGAAAATATTAAAAATAAACAAATAATATAATAATTATATTTTAATGTTATTAAAAATTAAAAAAAAATGTAAAAAAAATATAATTAAAAGAAAAGAAAATATTTTTTATTTTTTTAATATAGATAATATTATACTAATTATTTTTTATCTTCTTTATTAAAATACTAAATAATATTTTATTTTTTATTAATTTTTTTCTTTTATGTTTAATTATATTTAAATTTTAAATAATATTAAAATATAATCATTTTATTTTTTATTTTTATTTTAACTTTATTAGGGTAAAATAAATAAATTATCTACTTATGAACAATTTTTTCATTTAAATAAAATAAAATTTCATTAATAATTATTAAGATTTAATATTATATTTAAATAATTCAAAATTCATTAATTACACCTTAAAAATAATGTCTCAAAACATTGGTCGATAGACTCCTTTATTTAATTATTTTTACCTAATTAATAATTAACGTCTACTAGTTATAATAATTAAAGCAGTTAGAGATATTTTGACAAAAATAATTGATCCAAAAGATAATTTAAAAAATCTTTTGGCAAAGATAATTTCAATCTAAAATAAAACCAGTATTGAAACCCGTATTATATTTTAATATCCAAGTTTTTGGGTTTACATTGAAATTAGAATATAAATAAATGAAAACAGTTGAAGTGATAAATTTAATCAAAATGAATAAATATTAGAATATTTTATAAGTTATATCAGGAGAATTTTTTATGCTTATTATTTGGAATTGGATTTATCATTGTTATTGGAGAAGTTTGAGAGGGAATCACACAGTTTAAAAAATTTAGTTAGTAATTTTCAGTACAGATATGGATTTAAGGATTTGAAGTAACAGAAAATCGACAGAAAACTAATTTTAACAAATTGTAAAAGTAAAAATGAAGAGATCAAAATGCAAATATCATAATTTAAAAAAATAAAACTATTTGAATATATAGTGAAGGGATTAGGTTGTATTACTGCTTTAGGTGGATACACATCATAATTTTGTTTGTTTGATGAAAGGCTTAAGGATTTGGAAGAAGGGAATCCTTCAATTCCAAGTTGTTAATGATTTGCTTCCTAAAACACCATGACAGTTATTAATCATTCAGATAAAGGTTGGACTTTCTTTATGCATTATTGCATCTTTTGGATTAGATGATCATTAATGTCCATGATTACAAAAATAAACAATTCACTTCTTAAATTGAGTCATCATCCACTTAGGGGTTTCATTTGTCCATCCACGTAGTGCTAGGATTTAGATTCATGAAACTTAAAAAATTTTAAAAAAAATATTAAAACTCAATTGAATTAAGAAAATATAGAGATCAAGGTAAATTACAAAATTACATAGGAATTAAATTAATAATTAAGCTAAAAGTCTTCTCTCTTTTTATTCTAGATAATTTTTTTTTTCTAAATTGTCAATTTGTTTATTATCTATAGAATTCATTAAGATCCTTAAATTAATTTTTTATCTTTTATTCTCAAAGTTGATTACATGTTTTTTTTTCACATTAGAAAATTCAAATCTCAATTTCATCTAATCGAATAGTCAAAAAAAAATTATTATTTTCACTCATTTTTTATATTTTATTTATTATTTATTTTTTCACATGAAAAAATTTTAATTTTTAATTTTAAGTATACAAAACCTTTAAAATTCTCATTTGATATATTTATACGGTTTCTTGATATTTGTTATTGAATGAGAAGAAAATATATAATATTTTATAATATAATATTTTTTTACTATAAATATGTTAATAGAAATTATTTAATTAATTTTTAGAACAATAAGAGAGAGTACATGCACATGTTAAAATATTCAGGTTCAATAAAACTAATATTTTCTTAATATAAAAATAAAATTAATTTTTATTCATCGTCATCCTTTACCAAAAGAGAAATAAAGTGTCATTTAGTAAAAGAATACTTATTTTGGAGTAGTCTATTCTACCCCTTCATTCCAAAGAAATTTATGTTAACTTAATAATTTTATTATAAAATAAAGCTAATAATAGAGATAATGAGAGAAAAAAGAATAGAGAACAACTTTTATGTTTGTTTTATTACTGGTAGGAAAAGTCTTATCTATAAATACACACACATGGTAACTCATAAAGGATACAAATCAAATAGTTAATAACATATGAGTATTAATCATATCAATCATATGAGTAACTGTATTAAAATAATGGACGACCATTAATTCATAACACACCTCCTTGGGTGTCCATTGATAAGAGAATGTGACTCGTTAAAACCTTACTAGGAAAAATCCTTTAGGATAAAAATCTAGTGAAGGAAAAATATTACATCATTTTATACAATATTGTTCTTTACATCTTTTATTTCTCCCTCTCATGCAAACTTACATCATTAAGATGACAGAGTCCAATCTTGTGAATCAATTGCTCAAAAATTCTCATTGGCAAAGACTTTGTAAATAAATCAGCTAGATTTTCACATGAACGAATATTTTGGATCTCTAAATCATCCTTTCACAGCAAATGCAATATCATGTAAAGTATAATTAGCAAGATACAGTAGTGCTCTTATAACACTAAAATAGGGTACTTTTGGATAAAAAAGATCTTCATCATTTTCTTGAGGTTTAAGAAGAGTCTTTATCAACATCTAACGACCTCACAACTATTAGAGTACATAATAGATGTGACTTGTCCATTTAGAACATTTTACGCACATTAATCATATAAGTCTCTTGATGTATAAAAACACTTTTATTTAAATACTCGATTTCTAATCTTAAACAAAACTTTGCTCTTCAAAGATCCTTCTTCTCAAATTCTTTCTTTAAACAATCAATTGCATTTGTGAGCTCATTAGGAGTTCCAACGATGTTTATGTCATCTACATAAACATCAATTATGACAAATTCACTTTTCAAATCTTTTCATATTAATACAAGGACAAATATGATCATTTTTGTACCCTTTCTTTAACAAGTACTCAATAAGACGGTTATACCACACACGTTTTGATTGCTTTAATCAATAAAAGGACTTGTTCAATTTTATTGAATAACCCTCTTTAGAATTTGTCTTGTTGGGCAAATAAAATCCTCTAGGGATTTTCGTATAAATATCATTCTCAAGATAACCGTACAAATAGGTTGTAACTTCATCCATTAGATATAAATGCAAACCTTGTTGTACAACTAAGATAATCAAATATTGCAACGTTGTTGCATCCAATACTAATGAATATGTCTTTTCACAAATCAATATCGGATTTTGTGAAAAACCTTGAGTAACCAATTGTGCTTTGTATCTAACAATTTCATCATTCTTAATTTGTTTTTGCGCAAAAATCCATATGTACCCAATAGGTTTCAAACCCTCAGGTATGCGAATTATAGGTCTAAAAACCTTTCGTTTAGCAAGCAAATCTAATTATGTTTATTTGCATATTTTCATTTTGGTCAATCATTTCTTTGTCGAAAATCTTCAATGATCATTGGTTATTGATTCTCATTGTCATTCATCACATTCATCGTTATATTATATGTAAAAATTTCGTCAATGTTGACTTTATTTTGATTCCATATTATATGATTCATGACATAATTTATTGAGATCTCATCATTTTGAACAATTTTAGGTACCTAAGGTTCTTCTAGAAACAAATCATTAATTATGTCAAATGAATCTGTTGGGATTTCCACCTTTTTGATTAGGTCATCTTGCATTTTAGCTCCCTTTCTCATTCAAGAGTTTTTATCTTGTAAACCAATAGGTCTACCACGCTTAAAACGTGTCTTTAAAACTAACAGGCCTACCATGCTTCAGCCATGTTATGAATTAATATCAATTATCTTCAGAGCATTAGTACCTGGTATTAGTTACCCTTTTTCTGTCAGTAAAACATAAGATAATTGATTGACTAATTTTGTAAATGAATTATTTTTTGAACTTCTATTTCACATTCTTCTGTACGAGGATCAAGTAGAGATAATGATAATTCATTCCAACCACTATCTTTTTCCAATTGTTTTCTTTCTCCCTTAGTGTTGGAAAAACTTATTCATCAAAGTGACAATCGAAAAATCCAACTATAAATAAGTTTCTTGTTGGTAGTTCAAGATATTTTATTATTAAGAGAGAATCATATCCAATATACATTCTCAATTGGCTTTGAAGACCCATCATAGTCCCTTTTGGTAGGGAAATTATATACACAACACCCAAAAGTTCTTACATGAGAATATTAGGTCATTGACCAAAAACCAACTACATAATAGAGTATTTGTGATAACTTGTTGGTTTGATGCGAATCAATAATGCAACATGCAAAATTGTATATCCCGAAGTGGCCATTAGAAGATTAGCTCTCATAAGTAATGGTCTTGCAACCAATTATAGATATTTTAGTAATGATTTCGCAAGTCTATTTTGAGTATGAACATATGCTACTGAATACTTAACTTCAATTCATATTGATATACAATACTCATGAAAAGCATGACATGTAATTTCACTAGTATTATCAAAACAAATTTTCTTAATCGGATAATTTGGGAAGTGAGTTCTTAATTGTACTAATAACTTTACAAATACATGATTGCAATTTGATAATAAACAAATATGTGACCATTTAGTTGATGCATCAATTAAAACCATGAAATATATAAATGATCACATGGTGGGTGTATTAGACCACAAATATCACCTTGTATTTATTCTGAAAATGAGATTGACTCATTCCTAATTTATGGTGATGGTCTTATTATCAACTTTTGTGACCGTATAATACATGAGAACTCATTGGTTTGAAGAAGTTTTTTGACTCTTAAGTGGGTGTCCATACGAGTTTCTCAACTTTTTTTTCCGCATCATATTAACTAATCATGCCAAACAAGGAATTTATTCTGATTCATAAACTTCTGGTTTACCATGAGATGCATTTTAATTGTACTAATATATGTGTAGTACAAATCATCCAACTGATCATGTCAAACAAGACATTCATTTTGATTCATAAACTCCTAGTTTACCATGACATGCATCTCAATTGTCCTAATATATGTGTAAACCATAAGAGAAGTTTGATACTTTCTCCAATATACATATTTTTTTTCAACTCAATCATAGAGATATAAAGATATTTTATATCTTTTTCATTGTTTGTCTCAATATGATATCCATTTAGACAAATGTCCTTGAAACTTAATAAGTTTCTATTCAACTTCTTAATAGAAGTATAATAGCTCTTTCAGGCCCTTCAAATATATTTGTAGTACTATAAATGATACTAACATTGATATCTCGCATTATGAAACAAGAGAAAAATTTATTACTCTTGAGAATTGTATAAGTTGTCGCACTATCAATAAGACACATATCCTCATCATTGATGTTAGTGCCAACATTCATTCTTCATATAAACATAAATATCAATTTGAGAAAATATTGATATCAACAACAGAGCTCTTCCTTGCTCACGCATGCAAACTAGAAAAGCAGTACCAAACAACATTTCAACCATTTCCAAGCAACCACAACAACGAGCAAACATCATAAACATGATTTAAAACTGGAAAAACATGCAATAATCATAAAAAAATTTAAACCCTAGCTTCCCTTACCTCGAAACTGAGAACTAACTCAAGAGATCCTTAAGAGAGAAGCACTAGGACGTGAAACAGATTTAAGAAGCTGTAAAACAAACCACGAGAGACAAGAATGGGACCACGAATGAGACTCACATGGAACTAGAGCTACCAAATAGATAAGAACGAAGGGATAGAGTTTTAGAGCTCAACTTACGTGGTGAAAGATGGTTTCCACTAACTAGAAGGGGGACTTTGCAGCTGCCCTAGCACAACTCTTACTTCAGCACTAAGAGGAAGAGTGGGAATTGTTTTTAGTGAATGAGACATAATGGGAAGCATATGGGCAATTGAGGGGATCCTGAAATACAAGATGGGCTGCCCTTGGGCCTTTTTACCAAAGTTGGCCCAACACTTTAACACAGGAAATGAGATCTATCTTACCTAAAAATACATCTCGTTACTCATCAAGTATATATAAAAAATTACTCACAAGTTTTTTTATCTCACAAATATATATATATATATATATATATATATATATATATATATTTTATTTTAAATAAAATTATTAAAAAATTAATCCTTTTAAAAATAATTTTAATTTAATAAGCTTAAATAAGAAATAAAAATATATGAAGTGAAATTTTAAAAAATTATTCAATAATTAATATTTTTTCACTAATAATTTTATTTAATAATTTGAATTTACAAATATAAAAAATAAAATTCATTAGTAATTATGATCCACAAAAATATATTAAAAAAATAATTATTATCTATCCTATCAGAAAATAAGTAATTAAATATGTATACTCATTATCTTGTATTTATTAAAGATATTATTTAGTATTCATCATGGATTTTATTTTAAGATATTCATCACTATGAAGTTTTTTGTTGGTCCTAATTATTATTAAGAGATTATTGATTAACTTACTTTCAACCCAACTTAAATCAATTTAATTTAAAAATTAAATAAATTCAATTCAATTTAATCCACATTTAAAAAAACTAAATTACTTTCGACCCAAATCTATTTAAACACGTGAAAAGTAAACTAACTAAGCAATTTCAACCTGTTTTGACATCTTCATCTCACCTTAAAAATAAGTATAAACTGTTATTTTAAAATATAAAATAAAAAAAAAATGATTCTTACAGGTGGTGCAAGAAAATTCCAATTTTCAAGAAATTCAGAAGGAAGACATACTGCATCCGTACTTTGAACAGAGGAATTCGAATTTTTGGAAGACCGTTGCAAAAAGCTTCTTTTGTTTATGGGGTCAGAGAGGAGAGGGTCATTACATTATTTTTCTTTTATTATTCATCTTATTATTATTATTATTGGAGAGACAAGTTTTGTATTTCCAACAACTATGGTTCCTTTTTATGTGATTGGCGTGATTAAAGGAAATGAAGAGCGATAACCTTTCATTTTTGTTTTGGTTACCAAAAACTATTTGTCATCTTTTGTCATAGTTATTTGGTTCCTATGGAAAGTGTCTTCTTTTCACGGCACGGACATGCTTGCTACTTCAAATTATGTGTCTTTTTCGTCTCATTCATTTTCACAACCACCATCACGCAAAGTCAAACATGTCGAGTTTGGTAAGCTAATATTCAACTATTCTTTTGCTTAATTAAAACAAACAATAAATAAATAAAACAGAAGAGACACCACTTTCTTCACGTGTCTTGAAAAAATGTAGCATTAAAATAAAAGTAATAAAAAAATCTGTCTTTCTTTACATTACACTTGTTTTCAATATATAAATAATTGGTTTAAGAATTTTTGTTTTCGAGTGATGGCAGAATGCAAAGAAATGGTTGATTTCTAGTTTTTCTTTTTTCTTTTCTTTTACTTTCAATCTAAATAAAACTTTATAAACCAAATATAAAGGTTAGTTTAATTTGTTTCGAAAGTTTGTAACATTTTTGTTTAAAAGGTATTTTAGGTGATTAAAATACTTAAGTTGAAGATTTTTAGCTCGTTTTTTATAACAAGATTATTCTTATGTGATCTAAATGAGTAAAATATGAAAAATTAATATTTACATTAAACAAATGGCTATGTCTTTATATTCTTTCATGTTGTTTATTATAAAAGAAAGTTTCATTTAAAATAGTAAACATTAAATGGAAAAATAGATGTAACTCGACAAATTAGGCTATTTTATTTACAATGTTTCATAATAGTTGTTTTTAACTTGCAAACCTTAAAACCTCTTAATTATACTCTTTCGTATTATATCTTATAAAAGAACGTTTTATTTAAAATAGTAAACGCTTAAAGAAAAACAGATAAATTCAACATAGTTAAGTTATTTCGTTTAAAATGTTTCATAATATATGTTTTAACTTTAAACACTTACTATATCTAACTTATACTCTATCCTATAAATTATGTAAATTATAATATATTACAAAAGAAAGTTTCATTTAAAATAGTAAACATTTAACAAAAATCAGATGCAACTTAACAAAATTATGCTATTTCATTTAAAATGTTTTGTAACAAATATTTTAACTTGAAAAACATAAAACGTCTTAGTTTCATAATCTTTTTGAATGATGACAAAGTCTAATATGAAAGTCTCATTTTCTTCTTTTAAAATTTACCACATTAAAATATACTTAAACTTTAATCTTGTGTTAGGATAAGAAACTTAAAAATTCTAAAAAAATTGAAAGGTACGGTATTTGAATTACTTACAATTGAAATCTCTTCATTTCTTAAATAATTTGTTTGTATGGAATAATTGAAATATTTTGAATTTCAATTTTCTTATTCGGATAAAACAAATTAATTTCTCTTTTAATGCAACATGTTATTTTAAAAATATCTAGTTCCACCTTTACATCAGACTGATTCAGCTCGACTTAAGCCGGTTCGTTTTGACTTTCTACCTAAGTCAACTCGTCTAGATCCTCACCCGTGATCGACTTTGTTCATCCTTCGCCTCGAGCTGAATTGACTTGACCTTTGGTGTAAAGGTTGAGTTAAGCCGATATGAGGCAAAGGGTCGAGCTAAGTTAACTAGGGTTGAAGGTCGAGTCAAGTCGACTTGACCTGAAGGTCTAACTGAGTCGCTCTAGCCAAAGGTCAATACTAGTCGGTCATGACCAAAGGTCGAGACTAGTCGACCTTAGCTAGAGGTTGAGACTCGTCGGCTTTAGTCGAAGGTTGATAAGAGTCAACCATGACTGAAGGTTGAGACAAGTTGGTCTTGACAAAAGATGAAAACGATTCAACCATCAAGATGAGTTGGACTCAGACAAAAGTTGACCTAAGTAGGTTCGGGCTAAAGGTCGTGCCAAGTCATTCAGACTGGAAGGTCGAGCCATGTCAATCTAGGTTGAAGGTTGAGTCTAGTCGGCCAAAGCTGAAGGGTCAAACTGAGTTGACTTGGGTGGAAAGATAAGCTGAGTTAGCCTGACTGAAGGTCGAGACTAGTTAGCGCAGGCCAAAGGTTGAGACAAGTTGGCATTATTCGAAAGTCAAGTTAAGTCGAGACGAGTCAACCCTAGTTGAAGTTTGAGATGATTTGAAATTAGTTGATGGTCGAGTCAAGTAGGCCAAAGATTGAGCTAGTAGAGCCAAGTCACCTAAGGTAAAGGTCTAAGTTAACTAGGCTGAATTGAAGAGTCAAGTTGAGTTGACCAAACAAAAAGTCAAGACGAGTCGTTCCTAACCATAGATAGAAACGAGTCGGCTTTGGCAAAAAGTTGAGTCAAATCAGATCGACTTATAATCGTGCCAAGTCAACCCGAACTTGATGTCGAGATGATTTGATCGGAGCTAAAGGTTGACAGTATGAGTCGACTTTGTGGACCTATGAACTTTTTTTCATCCTGACCAATGAAAATTTCACAACTTGTGAAATTTTAATTTCTTTATTTTTTGAGTAATTTTCAAATTCTATTATTTTAGTTATTTAAGACATCTCCTTAAAATTTTTCAATTTTAATTTCTTTTTAATTTCCTCAAATTATTATACTTAAAAAAAATAAATTTCCTAATGTTTTATTCCAACACAACATTAGAGTACAAATACTCTTTCAATTATTACTTACATGTTCCCTTAAAGCAATATCATCGATCCACATAAAATACTTGATCCATATTTCAATCTCGTGAATAACAACATGACACTTATAAATTCTAAAGAAAAAAATAGTGATATCGCTAATCAAAAAATTGATCAACTCATCTATTCCGGTCATACTTAATATCTTGTCCTTCAACTTTTGCAATTGCATTTTAATTTTTTTTATGATGGATCTTAAGTATTCAATTTTCACAACCCTTTTAAAAATCCACACTTCAAAATAATTGAGAAGCAAAGAACCTCTAATATAATTCTAAAAGAGATTTATATGTTTAATAAGTTGGTTGAAAAGTTAAAAAGAAGCACAGAAATAACTCTTTTATTTAATTTGTTCTTTTTTTAACGAAGTATATTTATCTTTCTATTTTTATTTACACGATTTATCTTTCCCCACCATCACAGAAATAACAAATTATATAGTCTTAAAGTAGTAGTTTACACCATCATAGGCAAAATTATCAGAATTTATTCAAACAAAAATGACATTTAATATAATTCATTTATTTTATTGAAAAAAAAGTAGAAATATTTTACTACAATGTCGAGGTACGGTCACTCTTAAATTATTAATTTGAAAAACACATGTTTATAGAGTGCTAAAATCAGAACTCCACGCTTCAATTTATAGTGACCATAATACCACAACTGAAAATAAACCAAGATTACCAACGAAGTTCAATGAGATTCAATAGATACATGAATATTAAATACAAAAAAA
>Ga0214542_1011871_pt1 | contig 11634 bp, 8 predicted proteins | sample CNSS1metaG_FD_160096 | JGI IMG/M metagenome (GOLD analysis project Ga0214542, IMG submission 160096) | Root nodule microbial communities from cowpea collected in UCLA plant growth center, Los Angeles, California, USA - CNSS1 | ecosystem: Host-associated > Plants > Roots > Nodule | place: USA...
AATGTATTGCATAGTAATGTATATGATATAGTAAAGATATATTAAAGGCTTTTGTAGTTAAATTATTATTATGTTTGTGCAGTGATTAAGCCAGGGGTTGAAATTGTAAGTATGAAGTTTTATTAGGTGTTGATCGTTGGAATAATAAAAGGTTAATATGTATTGGCAGCAGTGTAAAATAGTGATCTATTAAGTGTGAAATAAGTTTATAAAATGGGTGCAGTCTCGTAATTGACGAAAAATTGGAGATCATCATAGAGAAGAATGGTTGCGAGGTGCAGAGGTTTTCTTTATGAGTAATATTATAAAAATAAATAAATAAATAAGAATAAAAAAAAATGACGATGTGATTAATGAAGGTGCAGTAGAATTATGTAGTTGGTGCAGCGCTTTTAAAAAAATATATATGATCCTAATATATACATGTGTATATATTATAAAGAAACATGTTGCAGAATATGGTTTCTGGTTTTGGATTGTATAATGTGAGGTTATATGACTATGTGTTGATGTTAATTTTGGGTTGACGTGAGGGTTTGGTTGGAAGGGGCTTTTGTAGGTACTGTTTGAGATGAATCTTGGATTTGGTATTAAAATATGCATTATTGTGTTGTTGTTTTAGAGCTCCTAAGAGTATGATTAACTCTTGGATAAACTCAAGTTTGAACCCAATCTCAATTGTGAATGTATACATATATGTATGAATAATTGATGTATGGGATATGTGTTATTGTTTCTGGGAGTGCCTGGCGCTTAGCGGCGAGAGGTTTTGCCAAGTGGTCTGCAACGCAACTTCGTCTGGCGGTGCCTAGGCAATGCCAGGCAATAGCGTGCGGACAATGTATTGTTTTGTAGCATTTTACATCGATGGTCTTGAGAGTTCGGTCAGGGATATGCTGGACTAGTTACGAGCGGGGAGGTTCGTAACGGAGATTTGAGATGCGTGATTGATGCGGGCGGGTAGGTCCGTATCTGTTGTACTCTTGTGTGGGGATACGAGCGGGGAGGTTCGTATGTTCCGTGCTCACACTTGAGGCTACTATGAGCGGAGAGGTTCATAGTAGGTATTCACGCATGTTGGACTACGAGCGGGCAGGTTCGTAGAGTTGGACTACGGACGGGGAGGTCCGTAGAGTTGGACCACGAGCGGATAGGTTTGTGGGAGCATGATAATCCCTAAGGACCAAGGTTGTGAATGGATCTTTCTTATATAGGTTATGAGATTGGGGTATAATGTTATAAAAAGGTCAATAAACTAAAATTGACTCAGTTAGATTGGATGAGGGTCAATTCTTATTATCTTATTATTTGTATAATTTTTCTTTCTCAGCTCACCCTTGCTTGTTTTTGTGTTTGTGTTTGGCGATGATCACGTGACTTGTTACGTGGGAGCAGACGTGAATTCAGGTGATCATGCTGATGCTTAGCAACAGAGAGGGGCTACCGATGGAGGATTTTCTTTATGCTATGCTTTCCTACCTTTTGTAATAGACATTATGATGTTTTATCCATTATGAACTTATAATAAAGATGAGACAGTACGAATGGATTATAGCGAGACAAGTTTGAAATTTCCCGCGCTTGGGAATTTATCGTAATGTTTGATTTTCTTAAAGTATATTTCGTGAAAAATCAGTTTTATCTAGTAATATCCATCTGGGGTGTTACAGAATATAATTATTTAAAATATTATAAGAATATAATTATTAATTTTTTTCTAATATTTATATTCTAAAATATTTTTAAAATTGATATATAAAATATTTTAGATTTTAATATCTAAAATGTAATAAAAATATTAAATATTTTAAATTTAAATGTAAATTTTACAAATGTTAATATATATTTTTAAAATTTTAATAATTATATTTTAATTATATTTAAATAATTATATTCTATTTAACAATTGAATCTAAAAATTATATTCAATTAATAATTAAATATTATAATTTATAATTAAATTTAAAAAATAAGTAATAATAATGTCAATTTTAAAAATTAAATGGTTTTATTTTGACAAAATTTGGGACTAAATTAAACAAAAATAACGAATATAGGGACTGAATTGAACAAAAATAACGAATATAGGGACTAAATTCAACAAAAAATAATACTACCAGAAACTGACACGTGGCACAATTGTGACTTAACACGTGGACACTTTTTTTGAAATTAAAAAAAAAATTAAAAAAAATTAAAAAAATAAAAAAAAAATAAAAAAACCAGGAGCTGACACGTGGCATGTACTGTTCAAAAACGTTAACTATTTAAACACCGTTAGTAAAAAGGACTAAATTGACCACAATTTGACGAAAATGATGACCTAATTGAACATAAAATGAAAATAGGGACCAAATTAAATAAAATCAACAAAAATAGGGACCAAATGTATATTTAAGCCAAAATTATATTTTTGAATGGATGTGTTTGAAAAATATTTTTGTCGAAAACATCTATTTTGGAAGTTTTTATTTACTTTTAAATAATCCAAATAATTTCTTTTTCATGGTTATTATTTTCTATTCTTTTTTTGTCATTGAGTCCTTTCACCTTTCATCACACTTAAGTGGAGATAGTAAGTTGTAGATGTATAGTGTTAGAACTATCCGAGGAGGTTATCTAGTTCAGCCAACTCATCATGGAATGACTATTTAGTGAGCAATTCAATTCGACTCACTTATTAGTGAGATAAAAAAAATTTGAGTCTCACCTGACCCATTACAAGTTAGTGGGTTAAACGGATCGAATCATTTAATTAAAAAAATTACAACATTTTTTTATAATTTGTAACCAAAATTCAAAAAGTTCAAATATATTTTAAAAATATACAAAAAAAAAAACGTGAAGATGAATGTATAATCCGAATTATTTGAGGCTTGAATGATGAATATTTTCAAGTACGCTCTCAATTGATGATGATGAATCCTGTGCTTCTAATTGTCAAAGTTTTTCCATGATCCTCCACCATGAACGCAAATTTGCTGGTAATCCTTCTCCTTCTTTAGATTCTACTACCTTTTATGTTCAAATCACTGATATCCCTAAAACTCCCAAACCTTACATTTCAATAAAATTCAAACTAGATTACACAAGAATCAAAGCTATTATGGCTCTTCTCCCACAATCCAAGGTCAACTCATCCTCTGTCTACCACAATCAAACCTTTCAAGTTCATCATACAAGTGATATTTCTTGTTACTTTTCATGGACTTTGGATAGCGATGCAACAAATCATATTTGCCCATTATACTTTTTTTCTTTTTTAAAACCTAACAGACTTGTTAAAATAAATTACCTAATTATACTATCATTTCCCATCTCCAAATCACTGAGATTAATATAAGGATTTCAACCATAAATGAGAATACATATTTCAAAGAGGCAAGCAAACTTGAATGCTGAAGAGTAGCCATGATAGTTGAATTACAAGGTCTGAAGAAAAATAATACTTGGTCTTTGGTTAGTCTACCTCTAGGAAAAAAAGTGTGGGGTGTAGATGAATTTATCGATCCAAATATAAAGTAGATGGTTCCATTGAAAGACATGAAGAAGTGTATATGAAATCATGCCTAACTTAAATTGAAATCCTAAATCTTAAACCCTAAAGTTTAATCAATTGCCAATGGGTTTAATAACACTGTCTTGCATTATCTTCAGAAGTGTATATGAAATCACTGCCTAGCCTAATTCTTCCTTCTCCCAAATTGGTCTGCAAGTTACAAAAATCCTTGTATGAATTAAGATAAGCAAGTCGCCGATGGAATGGTAAACTTACTATTGCCTTATTAAATTTTGACTTCATTAAAAGCACAACTAATCATTCTTAATAGTAGAGGAAGAAAAAGAAAAAGTGAGAGAGCTCGTACCAACAAAAAAACTCACTCTAGAAAACTCGTAGAAAGCATTTATGTGTTCTATAAAGCTTGTTTGAGATCTCATTCTAGAAAACTTATTCTCGAAGCTATTATATATGATCCAAAAGACTTGTTCTAAAAACCTTGTTCTATAATACCTTTCATGCATTCCAGAAAACTTGTTATTGAAATACTGTTATAGAAATCCTATTTTGGAAATTTATTTCAGAAATCATGTTTTGAATTTTTTTTAAAATATTTTCAAAATAGGTAATCCTAAAATAACTTATATAGTTTAGGAACAAAAAAATTTAATTGAAAATATTCAGAAATTCTTAAAGAATCTAAATAAAGTCTTAAAAATAAAAATTGTTCAAATTAAATCTTTATCAAATTTAAAGATCAAAATAATAGATATAAATATAATTTAATGGGTTAAGTCGACTTACTTTCTTTTATTTTTTTCATTATTGAATCGTACACTTTTTCTTTTCTATTACTTTACTTTATTCTAATGAAAATCTACTATTACTTTCTTTTTCTATTACAAATAGAAACTTTTTTTCAGAATAGCAAAATTCTTTTTATTCTTCCTTAAAATAGAAAGACTATTGCTTTAAAAAAAACAAAAGAAGTAAAAAGCCACTCATCAAATTTGAATCGATGACTTACACCTTAACGTTACTCTACCACTAAGTTAAAAGGGTTTTTTCTTTCAATTCCTAAATAAAGAAGTACCGTGACTAGTGCATATATTGCATATATTTGTTACTGTGTATATGTATTATATAAAGTATATAAATTAATTGATATAGATGGGTAATCCAAAAGTCACTTTTTTATGAAAGATAAGACAAAAGATCATCTTGAAAATTATGGGGGTTCGCCCATATATTATTTGGGGTGCAGGAAACTAGATTCAATCTGAAAAACCTTCGGGAATGACATCAGAATTTACTCTTTTTCATCGTTTAAGAATAGCATGTACGTAATTGGCTAAGAATTCATTTGGAACACACATCTAGCTCAAAACTCAATTATTGAGATATTGTATTACCACTGCCAAGTATAGGAAAATAACAAATGAACACAACAAACACATGAACACAAGAACCAGTCCAATATGGAGAATGTAAATAGGTGTGTGCAATGATGTTCTCCAATTTAAAAGTTTATCAATTTATTTTGCAAAATACTTTTCATAGAGAGCTTGAGAGATGGCTAGAGCATCTCCTTTGGCCTTTACTGGGTAGAGCTCATTACCTTCCTGCCATTTGTTTGACTGTGAAATCCATTGTTTTCGCCACTCAATCAGCTTGAACTTCTTGTTTTGTCTCAAGCTTTCTATCAAATGACTAAAATAGGTTGAAGCTCGAGGGAGATAGTAGCTTTCCGTAACTCCACTCCAATATTTGTTGGCTAATCAGAAACCAGACAAATAGAAAACATCAAACATGAATTAAAAATGATGGAATAGCATAGCCAAGTTTGAAAGGGCTTTTTTACCATAATCATGGAGCTTGCTCTGAGTAGTGTCATTGGTATCAAACCACATTGTCACTTGTGTCCTTGCATTCCATTCATACTGTGGGGCAAAAGTAAATGTATTAAATTATCTCATTTTCTTTCTGGACTGATAATGACTTAATTTATGAACAATCAATAAATGAGAAACAAAATGGAATTGTATTGAATGACAACAGAAGGCAAATTAAATCTGAAAATTCAATATTTTCAAGTTGTTGGGTTAGGAAAAATTGTTGAGTTACAAGAAGATATTGTAGTCATTAGAGTGCGGCACTTATTTCACCAACAATTTTGAAACTATGTTGTTGTGGTTTCATAATATGCCTTCAATTCAGATACATTCAATAGTAGTGAGTCAAATGATCACCTCAAGCTGCCAAATGGATTGTTATATTTTAACTTCTAATAATAGTGAGTAGAACATGCTAACTAAATAAAATTTAAATCATCAATTTCAACAAAATCCAAATGATTTTCTGAAGTCAAGGGTCAATTTAACTCAACTCTACAAAACTGACTTGTAAGATGAGGTTTGTATCCACTTATATATTATGAAATTATCTTATCCTTAACTGATGTGGAACTTCTAACACTAGATAAATACATGTCCCATACCTGCCTTTTCTCACTTGGATTGACTGCCAGTTTCTTAGCACTCTCAAGCCAAGTTCCAAGAAGAAAGTTATCATCTGAAGCAAGCAGTACGTCAATATCTTTTATCAGTTGAAGGAACGTATTGCTGTGAAATTGCAAAGCTTCAATGTTCTTCTTCTGAAACGAAGTAACTGCCTTGTAGTATATCTGGTTTGCAAATTTTGATAATACTTGCCGTGTCAAGTCAACCAGGTCGTACCTGTCAGAAAGATGACAGCACTTTTGATATAGTTGACCAAATCATTTGCTCCTTTTATCTCTCATGTTCACTGTGTGTGCATGTGTAAAGTTTTGTGAACAAAAAAAAATGCCTAGCATGAGTTTCAATTAAAAAAAAAAACACTATAACCTATATCAATCATCTGCAGCATTCCTAATAGCATATATAAAGGAAAAACCTACTAGGAAAATCTCAAATGTGGAAGACCATCTCCACAAATCATAAGAAATATCAAGTAGAATTCCCTCCCACCAAATAAAATCGACACCTCTAGTTCTATAAGTTTGATACCTAAAAAGGGGTGCATTATCCAACTTTTGCTCTTAAATTGTTTTCCTGATTATCCTGAACACTACTATTGAAAAAGTAATTAGAAAGAGTAATCTGGTATCATGACATGCAGAGAAATTGGTCTACCTTAGTCAATTATGGAAGATGGATGTTTACAAAGTACAGGGGATTACAAAGAAAAATTAAACATTATAGTTCATGTTAATAATTGATAAGTGATTAAAGAGAAATTAAATTTAGTATATATTCAATAGATTACCTATATGTGAGACTTCTAGAAAGATTCTTCCCACCAGCAAGGAATAGTTGTAATGCCTTAATTACATCATCAGTGGGGTACCACAAATGAGCTTGTGGCTTATCAGAGGCTGTTTCCTGGAATAAGTACCCTCTATTTCCAGGTGGCAACAGGTTAATCTTCTTCTGGGTGTTGGATACGCCAGTTTTAGAATTTGTTGATGGGTCCCAGTCAGGAAACACTACAATGAAATCATGATTATGGTCCTGACATAATTCACAAATTGTCCCAATCAATATGCATATTCGATGTTGATTTGAACAAAAGGAACTACAATACAACTCTTCCTTCTCCATTATGGACCTAAGATCTCCTGCCACCCACACATACACAAATATCCAAACACACAAAAAGGCAATATTTGCTTGCACAAAAATGTCCATCATAAGTAGAGGACCTAGTATCTCACCAATACAAACATGAAACAGAAAAAGTTTTACATGATACCAACATCAAGACCTGGCTACTGTTTAATGAGGTGGTCCAACATTGATTACATTAAATAGGGAGATATCATATGATTTAATACGAATATCTTAGCAAATATTTCTCATGATTAGGTATCAATTTTGTTCCTTATTATTGTGTCTCTTCTTCACTATCAATTCTGTCAACATCAATATGGCATCATATTTCTATGTTTTTTTCACTTCCTTTTCTCACCCCTCTTCATCTTTATCTTGTCGGTCACCATCTTCTCTGGCATGACCCACCACTGGCACTTTATTAAAACTATGCTACTATGGACTGCAGTGAAGAATTAAGTCCCACACATTGTTGGCTAAACCAGAAGACATAGAGATTTTGAATCATGACAAAGAAAATTAGAAGATAATTTGAAGATAAGCTTTTAATGTTTAAAGTCTTCTTCTGAAATAAGTTAATCATGTTGTAAAGTAGTTTAGATTGACTTAGAATTAGCAGCATGCTCTTAATCTCTCTGGGTTCTCTTATTTTTTTTAAAATTCGTTGTGATAATCTTAAGCTGTGTTCAATTTTAAAAAAATCCACTGGAATAATCGATTGTCTCCCTGGATAATCGATTATTTGTTCAATCTTTTGTTTTTAAATAACACACCAGAATAATCGATTATCATAAGTGATAATCGATTATCTTTGGCAGTTTTGGATTTGCCTTTTCAGCTACTGGACTTAGTTTCGAATGACTTTAAATAGAACTCATTTTCTCTTGTAAACTTACCTTTTTGAGAACTAGAAGAGTTCTAGTGCTGTGATTGCAAAGAGTTTCTCTCGGTGTTCTTAAAAGAACTTTGAAAAACCTAGTGTGAGTGGAACGATAAATTTTCCTTGGGAGATTGGGTGCTGCTGCTGTTGCTAGGAAAGCTGGTCAGGTTCTCTGTGTATTCAGAAGGAAGTATTCTTTCATCTCTTGTGTCTTCAAGAGAGGTATTTTCTTTTCCTTAATCTTTTAATCTGATTGTACTCTGATTTTTATAGTGATTAAGTAATCTCTTCATTTAAAGAGATTAACAACTAGACGTAGGATTTTTTGAACCGAACCAATATAAATATTTGTGTTGAATCTTCTTTCCTATCTCTTTAATTTATTTGTTGTTGCATATACAGAAACTGAGAATTTAATTTAAACGGTAAAATTTGAAAAAACTTTAAAAGTACTATTTTTATTAATAAATCAATTCACCCCCTCTTGGTTTTTGTCCATTAACAAATTCTTCCGCTTCTTAATTACAACACACATGGTATCTAGAACTAGGTAAAGTTCATATCCGTTCTCTATGCTGCCCTAAAAATGAAAATGAAAACTACCAGCAACCAAAAAAGGAAGCTGATAAGATTGCAGATGGGTGAAATTTCTTTTGGCAGCTAGAACATGCAGTTAAACAGAAAACATGCAGATCACATTTCATTTTGTTTTCGTTTTTGGTGGGGTAGTGATGAGTGTATGAATAAAGAGGATCTTTATTAGTTTTAAATAAATAAAAACATTTGTTTGTAGAATAAAATTTACTTTCATTTGTAAAACAGGTGTAAATAGTATTTTTTGTATGTGGGCCTATTTAGCCCAAAAAGGCCAGGGAATGTGAACATTGGAAAACAAGGAACATTTTTGGAGTCAACGAAACCTAGTTGGACCAAATCAAATTTTTGGCCAAACTTAGGCATTAGCATGGGAAGCATATACCAATCTTAGCCCTTAATCTAGATCTAGGATTTGCATTTTAAAATTTAATATTTTCCCTCTTCTTTGTACATAAATTTTTGGCAAAACGTTAGAATTCTAGAACAAGAATTTTATATGTAATTTCAAGGCATATTAGAGTTCCATTTAGGATAGATATTTGGCTATAAATAGTCATCACTTCCCTTTGTATACAACTTTGGATATATTTGAATTAAGTAAGAGTTCCTTTGAAGAGAAAGTTCTCTTCCTGCTTAAGTCTTATCTTGCATAATTAAATCAAGTGGCGACTCTTTCATCAATTATCTTAAATCATCCTTTAAGTGATAGGAACACCTTCCATCAACTCATAAGTTATTTCAAATTTCTCTTTTATCTCTTCTCGTTAGTCAAATTCCTCATTCTCTTGCATCTCCACTTCTCTACTTGTCTTTTGTCTTGTTTCCATATCCATGCTCTTCTCTTGGATGCAAACATTCACAATTATATAATCGAATTGGATTAAATCCATGTTCAGTGGCAAGCATCCTTGAGTTTATTTACGTATTAAATCTTAAAAGTCAAAGAAAGGTGTTTCTCAATATGGTGATGTCAGAAACACAGAAGAAGATCCAGAGTAAAAGGTGTTTCTCACCATGCAAGTTGAGCGTCACAATGAAAGTTGTCATTGAAAAGTCAAGCTAATAAAAGCATTGACACAAAGGACAAAGAAAAACACACAAGCTACAACGATCCTTTCAAGACGACTATAAATAGAACAAAGCAACACAGAAGAACCTAATGTAATATATGCATATTACGTGAGACTTGCATGAAAAAATATTCTCAAGCTTCTAACTGCATTTTATAAAAGATTGTATGCTAGATTTGACTAGAGTTTTTTTGTGAATACTTCACTTATGTAAAGTTAGACTGTAGTGCAATGAGTGATTAGTTCATGGATGTCCTCAATTTTTAGTTGTTGTAGTAGTTGCCTCTGCTAGGTAAGCTCACTAGTGGCTGCTGCCATAGCATGAAATGTTGCTTCTGCATTGGATCTAACCACTATGTTTTGCTTTTTTATTCTCCATGAGATCATGTTTCCTCCAATAAGAACACAATATCCAAAGTGGAGACTGCCCAAACATGGTAGGAACTAAGAGGTAAAGTAATTGTTCACTAAAAATGTCATAAGATGGAACAATCACAAAAACATTCCATGTGCTCACCAGTGGCTGCTGCCATAGCATGAAATGTTGCTTCTGCATTGGATCTAACCACTATGTTTTACTTTTTTATTCTCCATGAGATCCTGTTTCCTCCAATAAGAACACAATATCCAAAGTGGAGAATGCCCAAACATGGAAGGAACTAAGAGGTAAAGTAATTGTTCACTAAAAATGTCATAAGATGGAACAATCACAAAAAAAATTCCATGTTGTTCAACATGTTTGTCTGCATCACTAGGCACAAGGGCATCAAAATCAGCAATTAAACAATCAAACTCTACTAAGATAGGTTTGTATATCATGGTCTTCAAGCTTTATATAGAATTGTATATGTTCTTAATGTATGTTAGAAGTGGACTTTAAACCTAACTCAACCCCACAAAACTGGCTTATAAGGTGAGGTTTGCACCCCACTTATATACTATGAAATTGTCTTATCTCTAGTCGATGTGGGACTTCCAACACCCCCCTCACACCGAGGTATATACATCTCGTGCGTGGGACTAGAAATTGGTGGTCCGATAGTGGGTGGAACAATATGCCCAAAAAATCTTGCTAGGATAGACTCTAACTTGGCTCTGATACCATATAGAATTATATAGAATTTTATATGTTCTGAATGTATTGTGTGTCTAATGCAGACCACACAATATGTATTTATACTAATTTCGGAGATTATGTAACAGTTGATTTCCTAGAAATCTGTAACAGCTGATTTCCTAGAAATCTATAACAGCTGATTATATTCTAACACTTTACAAAAATCAGAGTTGAGATTAGTAACAAAGAAAATATAGAATTGGAGGGCTTGAGAGATCCCTCTTGTGATCTTCTATTTATAATGATAGAAAACTAATACAATGAGAAGATTAAAAGACTATTCTAGACTCCTAGGTACAACTCATAGAGTGCACTACTTAATACATATTTCAACAATAAGGTTGGAGACAATGTTATAAAGACGAACTGAACATCATTAGAATAAAGACTCTCAGACTTTGTTCCAAACATCAAAATAGGTAGTAAAAGCTTGATATTGGGGTTGCAATTTGCCATCAGTGGAGAACTAGAGAATGCTACACAAAGAGGAATCAATTTGCTTCCATTGGGCTTGATTAGTGCTGGGAATATCCTTTGCTTGTTTGGTCAAATGGTCGTCATGACCTTGACCTTGAAACTATAACTGCTTGATTAGTGCCGGGAATATCCTTCGCTTGTTTGGTCAAGTGGTTGTCATGACCTTGACCTTGAAACTACAACTAGACACAAGCAGCCTAAGAACTGTAGTGGAATGTCTACGGGTGGAATGTCTCCCTCTCTATCAGCTACTCCTATTATTACCTCTGCGAAACTGAACTGGAAAAATTACTCCTCTTGGTCAGCTTCGGTGGAGTTGTGGTTTCTTGGTCAAGGTTATCATG
>Ga0214542_1011873_pt1 | contig 11631 bp, 3 predicted proteins | sample CNSS1metaG_FD_160096 | JGI IMG/M metagenome (GOLD analysis project Ga0214542, IMG submission 160096) | Root nodule microbial communities from cowpea collected in UCLA plant growth center, Los Angeles, California, USA - CNSS1 | ecosystem: Host-associated > Plants > Roots > Nodule | place: USA...
ATTTGATCGCCTAACGACAGCGATATCAAATTTGGCGCCGTTGCCGGGGAGTACGGTTAGTATTTCTTTTATTTTGATTCTGTTTTTATTTATTTATTTTATTTTATTTTATTTTATTTTATTTTTTATTTTTATTTTTTTATTTATTTTACGCATATACGTTTGATATAGTTTGTTATTTTGTAGTATCTAGTTTTCTGTTAATATACTCCAAGCAAAGTTCTATTTTTGTTTTGATTAAGAATTTCTTTTAAGAAATTTTTGAGACTAGTTTGGAAAACTCTGTCAAGTTAATACAAGCATATGCTATCAATCTTAATGTACATCTGTTATCAAGTCAATAGTAAAATTTGTTAGCTTCTCACCACCTTATGTTTTAATCTATATGATCATATCATTAAAGGAATCATGACATCTCCTTAAGTATGTTACTATTACCACCTAGTGCTTGAATAACTATATCATCGCCTTAGTGCCCTAACATATCTGTATGATTCTCTAATATCCCAAAACTCATGCATATCAACACCGACTTCACATAAGTGACCATCATGTAGTGAAAACCTTTCGGGGGGAGAGAGAGTTATCTTTGTCTCTCTCTCTCTCCCTCTCACTTAGGTTACAAGCTCTCACTTAAGCAACAAGCTCTCATTTTGAGCTAAACACTTTATCAAGCTTGTTGCACGAGTGATGGTAAGCGGTGAAGATGACCATTACACACCTTGGACATCACTTGTAAGCCACCACTTGAGCAATATCAAGCTTGAGAGAGCTCAGTGTTCAATATTAAAGAAAATACAATAAAAATCAATTTAAAACATATTCTAAAATCATATAAACCATTAACTATATTCAAAATAAATCCATATGGATTGCTACTATCATTTACTCTTTATTTCATTCCTAAAATCATACTCAAAGTTAAATACATCACATATTTCGCCCATCTAAACAATTAACTCATTAGATATATGTAAATATTAAATCCCTTAATTTGGATGTAATTGCTTACAAGCTTAAACTTTTCTTGGCATTTTTCAAAATTCAATCAAATCCTAAGTAATTCACCAACAATCAATCCCTAAACCAAAATCATCTCCTCTTTATCAAACATTCAAATAGGAGAAGAAATAGAGTAAACTCATTAGTATGGATTGAACCACTTACCACAACTCAAATTTGGCTGGTCTATCTTACTTTTTATCTAACTACCTCCTTAGATATAAGCCAACATAACAACAATAGTCAAATTCTTATCTAACTTAAAAGAGAATTTAGAGAAAAGAGTTTTAGAGGGATAAAATAACTAATTCAATAAAGAATAAGTGTTCATCCTCTATTTATAAACTTTCTATTCTTTATCAATTTAAAATTTATCTTTAAATAAGCTCAAGTCTTACACAATGAAGAAATTTTTTCTCTAAAAATACATATAATTTAGTAAGGGTCATAGGCTTTAGTTTGTTAGATTGAGTATTTATCATTAGGAATTAAATTCTTTGATTGTGATTCAATCCATTTTAATTGAGCATTGACCTTGATTCTAGTACCAATTATTGGATCGGGTACTTATCACTAAACCAAAAGTCATAGCAAATAGTTAGAACACAATTTTTTTTACTTAAGAATATAGTAACACAAACATTCTGATTCAATTGTGACTTAACACATCTGACCTATGATACAAAACAGTAATGCACTTTGCAACATATTTTATATAATCTTTTATTTTAGTTTTAACAAAAAAAAACTACTTTTTTCATTTTTGTTCTTCATATATGTGAATAATTATTGGCTTTATAGTCAATAACACCGGTAACATCTCTAATTTTAATTCTCCTACTACAACAAAATTCGCTTTAGAAAACAACACAAAATTGTGAGTTAAACCACAAAAATCGTGAGCTAAAGTTTAGACAACAATTTTTTAGACTTAGTCTAGGTGAGCGTAGCTGTAAGTAATAGGCCACAATTTTCAGTACGATAACAATTTTAAAATTGTTGCTTAAAATCCTCATAAAAGGCAATGATTTTTATGTACGCGTTTTTCAAAATTTCACATTTTCAACACTGTGAGCGCTCTTAGCGTTTTCAGTCTAAAATCAAAGGGAGGGAAGAAAATCAATTTTTTGCATTTTTGGAACTAAGTTTGCATTTTCAGTCAAATAAGAGGGAAGGAATATTTATAATATAAAAGCATTAATTTTTAGTGTATTTTAGACCACATTTTTATGAATTAGCCCACACTTTTTACAAGCAACATTTATATAAATGTTGTTTAAGATAGTTTTTAAGCCACATCTAAAAAAATGTTGCCTTTACTATGTTTTTAGACCATATTTTTATTCATGTGGTCTCATTTAGTGTTGTTTAAAGTCATTTTTGTTGTAGTGTCCCTTTTGAAAAGTACAATTACCAAGATAAATAAATTAATATAAAAATGGTTAAATTTGTTTTTAGTCCCTAAACTTTGATGTGAAATTGAAATTTGTCATTGTCCAAAACTTTGATACATTTTTGTCTTCAAACATAAAAAATGAATGAATATAGTCCTTTTAACCTAATTACATTAAATTTTTTTGACATATCAAATGTGTTCCTTAGCTAACATTGAAGTGAGAATGTGTCAAACGATATAAAAAAACTCAAATTTTAGCATGAAACATGTTTGACACAAAAAAAAATTAACGTAACTAGGTTAAATTCTTATATTCATTCATTTTTAAATTTTGGAGACCAAGATGTATCCAAGTTTCAAATATAAATGAATTTTAAGTTTACATCAAAGTTCAATGATTAAAAACATATTTAACCCATTTAAAAATTTAAAAATTAAATTTTTTTAAATTCTTCTCTAACTTCCAGGTTAAAGAAAAGAGGTTTAGAAAGATAAAATAACTAATTAAATAAAGAATAAGTTTTCATCTCTATTTATAAATTTTATGTTCTTTATCCACTAAAAATTTATTTTTAAATAAACTCAAGTCCTACATGGTGGAGAATTTTTTTTCTCCAAAAAATACATATATTTTAATAAGGAGCTTAATATTTAGTTTGTTGGATTGAATATTTATTATTAGATATTGATTTCTTAGATTGTGATTCAACCCACCATAATTGTCTATTGACCTTGATTCTTCTACCAATAATTAGATTAAGTACTTGTCATTAAGCTAAAAGTTATAACATATCATTGGAAAAACATAATTTTTTGTTTTGAGAATGCTAACCGGTGCTCTAAAGGCGAAAATTAATTTGCATTGATTTCTTTATTTTTACATTGAAAGTTGAAATAATTAAATATAGTAATAAGATATTATAAATGCATATAACAAATTTTATAAAGACAAAAATATCCTTTTAAATTTGTAGAAAAGAAAAGAAAAGAAATATCTTTGTGGCACTTCAAGAGTCTCTCAAGGTGAAAGTTTCAAATGTGAAGACGGTAAACCTTTAAAAAGTATGTCTTTAAGTTTTACAAAAAAATTGATACTTTAGTTTTTTTTTTATAAATTTTTTAGATGTTTAACACTATTTTTTTTATATTTTTTTTGCTAGTTATTATGTTAATTTAAACTTCCTTATGTTTAATTATATTTAATTTTTAACAACATTAAAACATAGTTATTTTATTATTTAATTATTTTTCAAATTTTATCGGTGAACATTAAATAAAATAAGAAAGTAATATGTATAGTATTTATGGACAACGACAGACCTTTGATGGGACTGAGGGGGCCATGGCCTCCCCAAATTTTTGTATATATTATGTAATTTTAAATATAGTTTTTAAAAATTTAATATTTTTAATATAATTTTAATATTTTAATATTTTTTATATATCTATATTTATATTTAAAAGAACTTTTTTTTGTTGTATACATTTATTTTTCAATTTCACATTTTAAATATTTTTAAAATAACAATAATTATTTTATTAATATTATCTTTAAACGATTATTTGTTCAATTTAATCATTTCTGGGTTTGACTGTTTTTTAAACTTAATTTTGATGAAAATTAATTATAGTAAAATTATAAAAAATATTTTTATTTAATTTTATAATTATAATTATAATAATAACAATAATTATAATTTTATTATTTTTTATTATCTTAAAAATATTAAATACAATGTTTTTATTATTATTAGTTTATATAAAAAATTTTAAATTACTCTTTTGGTTCATATTTTCATTAAAAATATCAAGTTGATCGTCGAGTTTTTTTTTTATTTGAATTTGGTCATGATTTTTGAAGAAATGATGCAATTAAAACTTTTTTCGTCAAATATTTTTAATTAGATCAAGATTTTTTCATCAAAACTAAAGATGATTTGTTTTGTTGGTGTAATAGATGAAAAATCCTTACTTTAAGAAATTTAACAAAATAATCAAATTACATCAATTTTTATAAAATCGGAACCAAATTGAGACTAAAAATAATAGAATACCAATTTGAATTTTTTTTCAAAAAAATGAACAAAAAAAGTAATTCAACCAATATTTTGACACTCTAAAATTTTTGTTGAAGATCCGCCACTGCTTATGGACAATTTTGTCTTTTAAATAAAATAAAATTACATTAATGGTAATTATGTCAGATTTAATTTAATATTACATTTACCTATATAAATTTTATAGAATTCAATCCATATTAATTATCTTAACCAATGTCTTTAGAGCACTGGTTATCAAGAGTTTTTTTTTTTAGAATATAATAATACAATAATTATGATTCAATTAAGATCTGACTCATCATATGTATGATATAAGACAATTAATGTACTTTGGAACATAGTTTATACAATCTTTTATTTTAGTTTTAACAAAAATAAATACTATTTTTTTCATTTCAATTCTTCGTATTGTGAATAATTATTGGCTTTATAGTCAATAACACCAACAACATCTCTAATTTTAATTCCCACTTTTGAAAAGTACAATTACTAAGATAAATAAATTAATTTAAAATTTTATAAATAAAAAAATAAATAATTAAAGTATAGAAATACTATATCTATCCGTTCTAAAATGACACTTATACTTTTTTTTTCCAGTTCTAAAATAAATATTATCACCCCTTATGTCCTTAAAAATATTACATTCGTACTTTTTTTTTTATTGTTGATCTATATTTATGCTTGTATGTTTTTAAAAACATATTTATATTTGTATGAAAATCATGTTTAAATATAATAATGTATCGAGAAACCTAATCATATGTCTTATAACTATTTTTATTATATTAGAAAATAACGTTTTTTTCAAAAATGTTTTTTTTTTTACATTTTTATGACAAATTGAGTCACAATATAATGTTTTAGATAATGTTAATACATAATAATAAAATATTTAAATTTTTATAAAATTGTGTACTTTTTTATTTTCTTAACTTCTATTTAATTTTCAATTAATATTTAATTTTAAAATAAGATAATAAAGATGAAAAAATCTTTATTAAAAACATAAGAAAATAAATGTTATTTTATTTAAAATATAAAAAGGTAAATACCTTTTAAAACCTAAATAAGATGTGATTATTATTTTCCTAAAGATTTAGCAAACATAAATGTGTATTTTAAAATTAAAGAAATGCAAGTATAAGGATAATTTCTTTTATATATATTTATGATTTTTATCTGTGAATATATATATTTTCAGTTTCATTTCACACAACAAAAGGATACAAATGTTTGGGCTTCAAGACTACCTTATGGGCCCAACTTTGTGAGGCTGAGAACCAAGGACTACAATGCTACTATGTTCTTTCTTCTACCTTAGTTGCAAAATCTCACTTCAATTTGCACTCACTCCTTCTTCCACAATGTGTACCTGAAAAAGCCACAACTTTTTTTTTTTATTATTATTGAAACCAATTTAAGTATTTAATTTTTTCACAGTTAATACATTTGAGAGTGAAAAAAAATGTCTGCATCCTCTGTTGTTCGCAATTTTTGTTCTGTGGCTTCTGGTTTTCCGAATTGCCGCCAAAACCAAACCTTGGTTCCTACCCATCATCAGTTTCAGTTACGCAATCCCCTTTTGAGGTTAAAGAAGCAACCTTTCCACTCAATCACTCATTTCAAGAGTTCAAGAACAACTCAGAAGCCTCGTCCCACTTTTGTAGTTTTCGCAGCACAATCAAATTTCCTTAAAGGTTGGTCTCATTGTTTTTTATTGAATTATTTTGGATATGTTTAGAAAAGGTAAAAGGGTGGCGAATTTAAGTTGGGTTTAGGGGTTTTGCTGTTAGCAGGAAGTTTCGTGGATAGAGAGATGATTGTTCGATGTCATGTCAGTGAAGAATGTGTTATTATTGAAGTTAGAAATATTGAAAATGAGATAATTGTTTAGTCAAATGACATACTAAATGAGTTTGCTAATGCATATGATTTTTCCCCTTTGACGAATTGTGGTTAAAATTTGAGTAGCATCTATCCATATAATCTTCGGATTAATTTGTTCGTTGCAGCTATTTTAACAACAAAGGGGTGTTTTGGTTTAAATTTCATTTATGATGTTATGCTCTATCTTCCAATGTCAAGCATATGCATAACAATGACGAAGTGTTATTGGGCTTAAATGACACCAAACTATCAAATCTCAAGATATTGGTGATTTTGGGATATAAAAAACTGAAAACTGGTCATCTTATAACAGCGCTGTTGTTTCTTGGAAGAATGCATTGCTCCATGACTTGTGTATGACATGTCAAATTTTCCTGAAGTGGTGTAGCTCAAAATTCAAAACTTATTGCTGAGATTTTTCACATAGTTTTCCTATATATGTGACTAAGTGGATGACATGATCCTTTTATGATAGCAACTGTTATTGATTAAACCTGGTAATTGCATGCGTTTTTGTAATTTCAAAAGGGGTGAACATGATGCTGGCAAATGGTCTTAGATTGATGAATCACTAATGTGCCATCTTTATTGAAAGGAAAACAGCATTTTATTATGAATTGTTTCATGTATAGAGTACCTTATTTTGCCCTTTTGAATGGCTAACATTGATTTTTTGCTGGGCTGTTTTTGTTTCAATCATAGTCAATTTATTTAGCCTACTTCCTTCTAAGAAGCCCCTTCTCTTTTGTTTGAATTGTTACTGTGATTATGAAATAGTTCTGCAGAATGCATGGAGAGTTGGAAGGGATGGAGTTGAGGCAGGGACTAATCTGGTTCCTGTAAGTCAGATTTTCCATTCAAACATTAAATTACTGTTTGATATATATTCAAACCATTCTCTCAAATTTGTAAAAAATACCGATGTTTATGTTTCTCTTTTATTTTCTTCTCTGATGCTAGAATTCTGTTCCAAGGCCAATAGCTAGGATTTCAGTAACAGTTGTGGCTTTGAGTGTTACACTTTTTGTGCTCAAGGCGTTCTTCTCTACGGCTTTCTTTATATTGGTAAGTCATCTTATTTACCTCATCAAATTAAAAATTGAGGATTATTATTTTATTTTATAATACAGAATCTTAGCATGAAATCATTTGTCACACGCATGCATGATGGTGAAATCAAATTTTGCTTACTACTGCTGCTTCAATATTGAGAAACTAGCGTGAATCCAGAGGGATGGATTCGTTTTACAAATTGATCTAGGTTGGAATGCTAATAAGCAAGAAATTTAAGAAATTATTTAAAACAAGAACATGGAAGTAGATAAGAACATGGAGTGAAAATTGATAGACGTCACACTTCCAAGGATGGAATATAAGCCTAAGAGTTTAAACATACAAAGGGATGAATGACTTTTGATAAAACTCATGGAGTTCTTGAATCACTCAAGAACATAAAAGAGATAAAAATGGTTCAGCTTATATACAAGTTTTTGTCATTACATCCCATTTAAGCTCACTTAAGCTACTAATAATCTACTTAAGCTAATAATGATCCCACTACTTAATGTCTGATTGTAACTGAAGTTGTGACAACCAAAAGTCACCGAAAAGCATTCAACAATGCATTGTTCTCTTTGTCTTCCAAAGGCTGGTTGCCAATGGACCCTTATTACAACTTGAAAATAAAACCAAATTAAAGTCCATTAATTGATTAACACAAAACATAATTTGGTCAGCCAATTTTTACAAAAGATTGAACCATTATTTAAACAAACTAATTACTTAGAAATTGCATCAAAGTGGTGTGCTAGTCCTCCTCCGTTTGAGCCATGATGCAATTCACATAAGAAACAAACAAATTGACTTCAGAATATCAATTCCATGGTTCAACATCGTCAAAATCATGTTTTATAGTCTAAGAATTTTGGCTCACACTATCAATTATGATGGAAGGATCACTAACAAAACAGGTTAGAGAGGATGGTACTACTATGAAATCTCCCTATTAAAACCTTTCACATCTTCTTATGTATTATATAATAACTACAATGCCATGAACACAAAAAAAAAAAAAAAAAAAACTATAGACTTAGTGATGGTGAAGCCAGCCGACAAAACAAAATTATGAAGGTAGAAAATATTTCCCGGACATGATTTTCTTTTTGTCAAAGTGACAATCAATGTGTGTTGTCCTTTCAAGTCATATCTTCAATAATCTCCCTCAAGTTACTGCATAGGAGTCAACAATTAATGACCTATTTTTGTCACTGATACTTTCGACAATTCCCATCCATTGATATGAGATGCTTGCATCTTTAGTGGCTATTTTTCAATTGACAAATCACAAAGTAGCCATACATAAATAATTATTGAAAAAAATGTTTCAATAGTAAGCAGTCGAAGTCATGTAGTTGCATGTGCAATTTTGTACAGTTATATATGTTTACCGATAAAAGGATATGTTTCAATTTGTGCAGCTTGCATTATTCAGCCATGACATACAAGTGGCAAATTGAGTTTTTATTTTTCTTGTCTTGCCTTCCAGTAAAAAAAAATGTTGTCATCAGTACACCATCATTCACCATTTTGGTTGAGTACATGGTTCTCTTCTGATGGTTTCAAAAGTCTATATGTTGTTTTGTTTATGGATAGCAGTTTTGACTATTACATACAAGCCATACCAAGGTATTTGAAGGGAACTTTACAAAGAAAAAGGGATGGTTCTGAATTATACCAAAGTATATGTCTCTTAAGCTGAATGTATTTTTACAAAATAAAAACTCTGAATGTATCCTAAATTTTGGTGATGGTTCTAAGCTTTAGATTTCTGTGATATATCCTGTGGTTAATCCAGTGAATTACTTTTTTAATAGGCCACTATAGGACTTTCATACTTTGCATACCTAGCATTCAATAAAGATCAAGGATCTAGAGGGAACAAAGAAACTACCTCCACCTCTATGGATGATCCAGTGGAAGAAGCTAGAAAGATAATGGAAAAATACAAGTAGCAGCATCAGATTTAAGGTATTGTGAAGCTCTAAAATTCTGCATATACATTTGTTCAGAGTAAGTATTTTTCTGTTGAGTTTTAAATTTGATAGATGGATTGTCAACAGGTATGTGAATGACATTTTCCATTTCTAGATCATATTATAGTCTTTAGCATAGACATTGCAAACATTTTCCACTGCATGGATGTTAGTTTTCTTTCTTTTTATTGGTGAATATCAGATTATGCATAAATGTTAGTTAAAGCTTGTTTGGATCTGCTTAGATTTTCAGGGAAAATGTTTTTTCTTTCAATGGTCATATGAGGCTGAGGAAAACAAAAGTAGCTATAAACTGTTTTGTACTTAAAATAAGATCATGGAAAGGCGTAGTTTGGTTCATCGGAGACTGGATTCTAGTTTTTAATTTATTTTCTTTTGCAAAAAATAAAAATAAAAAAGGAGGGGAAGAAGAAATTTAAAAAACAAATAATTAAAATTAAAATATATTATAGCAAATGTTGAATATACTTTTAATTTTAGATTTGTTCATAATAAAATAAATAATAGAATAAATTGATTAAATTAAATAAATATTGATTTAGACAGTGTATTCTTTTGTTACTTTTAGCATAGAACACAATTCAAATGCTTTGGTTAGGGTTAACTTTATTAGTGTGACAAATTTTCTTACAAAGTATAAAGAAAAATCTAGTTAAATGGTTATTTCTTCTAGTATTTGAATAATCTCGTCATATACCTTTTTTAAATTGCAAATTAAGTAGATGGAAATGAAAATTTGTAATACCAAATTGACTCTTCCCAATTAAACAAACATTTCCTTGTAATTAGATTAAGTAATACGAGGTTGGAAAGCAAGTAATCTTAATGAAAAAAAAAATCAGTGTTACCGTTAGAATAGAGTTTAGAAAGAGTATAAAATTTCAAATAGTTTTAATCTCATATATGAATTTTGGGGATTAAAATATACTTAAGCATGCATTTTAATATGCATAAAAAAGTTTACCTTAAATTCAATAAAAAATAGTCACCAATGGTATTGATTAAGGATGGCAACGGGGCGAGCACGGGTTTCGCTATCCCATACTCATTTTCGTAAAAAAAATTCATCCCATACCTAAACTCAACGGGTATTAAACTTTTGACCCATTCTCACCGGGTAACGAGTATAATCTCGTACCCATATCCATTTTCTTATTACTTCAATATTAATTTTAATTAATTTTTATAAAATAATAATAAAATTATGATAAAGGAAACATAATATTATCAAATATTCAATATTAGAATGATGGTTGTTTTTTCGATATCAAATATTTTAAAATAAATTATAATTATTTACATTTTATATTATAATACCAAATACAATTTCATGAGAACTAAAACAATTATTAAATTTGTAAATATTATGAACATAATTGATAAAATTTTAAAATATTTTTTAAAAAATATAAAAGAAAAACAAATATTCAAATTAAAATATATTTTAAACGTTTGTTTACTTCAATCTTTTAAATTTTAATAAATCTCTTTTTTGTACACTAATAAAAGTTATAATACATCATTTGATCAAAATGATACAAAGAACAAATAATAATCATAATAAAAGTTTAAAATAAATTATAATTGTCTACATTTTAGATTATAATACCAAATAAAATTTTATGAGAACCAACACATTTATTAAATTTACAAACATTAATGAAACCTAGTTGATTATATTTAAAAATATTTTTTTTAAAATATAAACGAAAAACAAATATTCAAATTAAAATATATATTAAATGTTTGTTTCCTTCAATCTTTTAAATTCTAATGAATCTCTTTTTTATATACTAATAAAAGTTATAATACATCATTTGATCAAAATGATACAAAGAACAAATAATAATCATAATAAAAGTTTAAAATAAATTATAATTTTTTACATTTTAGATTATAATACCAAATAAAATTCCATGAGAACCAACACATTTATTAAATTTGCAAAGATTAATGAAACCTAGTTGATAAAATTAAAAAATATTTTTAAGAAAATATAAAAGGAAAACAAATATTCAAATTAAAATATATTTTAAATGTTTGTTTACTTCAATCTTTTAAATTCTAATGAATCTCTTTTTTATACACTAATAAAAGTTATAATACATTACTTAATCAAAATGATACAAAGAACAAATAATAATCATAATAATAAAATTTTAATATAGATCTTGTATCTTTTGAACTTCAATTATGTTGGATGGTGATAAAAAAATATTAATGACAATTA
>Ga0214542_1011876_pt1 | contig 11625 bp, 11 predicted proteins | sample CNSS1metaG_FD_160096 | JGI IMG/M metagenome (GOLD analysis project Ga0214542, IMG submission 160096) | Root nodule microbial communities from cowpea collected in UCLA plant growth center, Los Angeles, California, USA - CNSS1 | ecosystem: Host-associated > Plants > Roots > Nodule | place: USA...
TATATATATATATCTATATATATATATATATATATATATATATATATATATATATATATATATATTGTAAGCATAACTAATGTGCCTAAGTGGTTAAGCAATGCATAATTAAGCTTGAGGTGAGGAATTTAAATCCTATTTAAGTCATTTTAATATTTTTGCATCATTCTCCTTCTTTATAAGATTGTGTCCTCAAACTAATTCCTAAGATTTTATTTAGAGTAGAAAATGTTCTATTTACCATCTTAGTTTGTTGTTGTTTAGGGTTGACAAGTTCTTGAAAACAATAATTTACTTTCAATCTTACCTACACAAATTTATTTCAATATATAAAATGAGTCACCATAGAAAAACTATCAATCACCACAAAAATTTCTCCCTTGGATCGAGGCAAATCTAAAACAAAGTCCATAAAATATCAATCCAATGATGTTCACTAGTGCAGCGAAGACTTTTTATGTTGTTTAGAAAAAGATTTCTAAGTTGACTTTGGAACTGATATAAATACAATCAACATAGAAAGTTTCATTTTCCATGTCAGTTTTGGACCTGCCATAGAAAGTATGCATTCTATTCCGATTCTTGCCAGAATCGACATAGAAAGTGGTTACTGCCACAAACACCAAATTCCTTCTTCTTCCCCATCAAACACACAACTCCTTCTTCAATTTCCTTTTTTCACATTCCATGTCAGTTTTGGACCTACCATAGAAATTATGCATTCTATTCCGATTCTTGCCATAATCGACGTAGAAAGTGGTTATTGCCACAAACACCCAATTCCTTATTCTTCCCCATAAAACACACAACTCCTTCTTCAATTTCCTCCATTTGTACCTCAGCAAAAACAACATAGCACCTTGTTGTTGCCCTTCAGATGCATCGTCAGTCGCGTTAACTACAACCGAAGACTTTGTTTGCGTTTTACCTTTCTTCCTCTTTCAAAATCACACAAGCCTTCTTCTTAAAGTCTCCAAATATCATATCCAACCACCATGCTTTGATCTCTGTCAATCTTCACTCGCTGTTGTTTCTCTTCGCAACCAGAGACTTCTCTACCACTATCGCTTGCAACTAGGAGCATCGCCAATGCTACTGTAGAAATGCGTGAGGTTTTTCATTTCGAGATCCACTATTGGAGTGCCTTCTGACTGTAAGCCACCATGCCCCTTTGGATGAAGGTGGAAGATGACTCCTCTACCTTTGGTTCATATGATAGTGTGGTTGTTTGAGTTGGCGTTTCTGGTTATCTATAATGTATTTGTGATAGGTGTTGAGGGTGGTTTGATTTAGTTCTTTATAGTGTTGGACAATGAAGATGAAGTTACAGAGGAGTGATGAGTGGTTTCGAATGAAGAATGGAGGTTTTGTGTTGGAACCATGAATATGAAGATGAATTGGGATTATGGAGATGGTGGCGCGAGGTGAAGGGTAAGCCATGGTTTGTGCGTGTATAAGGATGAAAATGGAATATGCGAACAAGTAGGAGATTTTTTTTGTTGAAGAAGATAATGGAGGTTGTGGATCTTGCGTGTGGGGTTAAAGGTTCAATGTTGTAGGGTTCATGTGACTCTTTAATAAGAATTTTCCTAATTGAACTCTTAGGAATGTAATGTCTCTTATCCTTAAGCGAATAGCCATCATGTTTAAAATATCTCTCGAATCCAATGTGAGAATATGTATGATAGATATGGGAAAAATTAGGATTATAATCATACAATTCCTTAACACACTTAAAGTTAAGAAGCTTAGTTTCAAGAGTAGATAGTAAAACATACTTGTGCTCAAAGAATTAACAAAAACATTGGACTTACCTCTCTTATGTTTTAAGACACATGGAATTGTTCAATGAAATCCACCCACTTGACATATCTCTTGTTCAACTTACCTTGTTCGTTCACATGTCAAAGATTCATGATTAATATGAATGACAAATTCTTTAGGCACAAGATAATGTTGTCATGTTTGTAACGCTTTAACTAATGCATATAACACCTTATTATATCCTGGGTAGTTAAGGGAAACACAATTTAGTTCACACTAAAATAAGCAATTGGGTGCCTCTCCTGCATTAATACATCTCTTATTCTCATTTTAAATTATGCATGCTCATGACTAGTTCAATTAGAGGTGTTGTAATCGTACTAAAATCCTTAACAAACCTCCTATAAAAATTAGAAACCCATGGAAGCTTCTTAATTCACTCACATTTTTAAGAATTTACCATTCTTGGATTGCTTGTTTTCTATTTATTTACATACACTCCACTAGAATGAATCATAAATCCTAAGAACAAAACATGATGTGAACTTTTCCAAATTAGCAGACAATCTTTTCTAAGCACATGCAAAACAAACTTAAATTGTACAAATGTTCATCCAGTTTTTTTTATACACAAGAATGCATCAAAGTAAAACTACAAATTTTTCTAAGAACTCTCTCAAAACATGATTTATTAACCTCATGAAAGTACTAGGGACATTTGTCAAACCAAAGGGCATCACCTTCCTTTAAAATATGTTTTCTATTCATTCCCTTTTGTAATCCTAATATGATTACATACACCCTTCAAATCTATTTTAAAAAATTAATATGATCCATATAATAAATAAAGACGATCATCTAATATGGGAATTGAATGTTTGTACTTGATAGTGATGTTACTGAAAGCTCTATAATCTAAACATATTTTCTAACTTCCATCCTTTCCAAAAAAATAGAATTATTGGGATGACATAAGGACTCAAGTTCTTTTCTACCCCACCTTTATTCATCAATTCAAGGACTTGCTTTTGAATTTCTTTGGTTTCTTTGGGATTACTTTTGCATATTGTCCTATTAGGCAACACAACTCCTGAAACCAAATCAATATGTTGTTCAATCCCTCTTAATTGTGGAAGTCCCAGTGGCATGTCCTCTGGAAACACATATTGAAAATCTTACAAAATAGATTTAACCATATTAGAAACTTCAAAGTCAATACTCAATTTAGTAAATTTTTTGTTGTAAGGAACATACATGGATTTCCAAGTCAATAATGATTTCTTAATGTCTACATTTTTTGTAAACAATGTTTGTTTTCTCTCTTCAGTTTCTGCACCTTTTTTCATCTTTTTTAGGACTTTATTTCTTTTTATCTCTCATTTTTGTTATATATTTTTTTTCTTTCTTTCCTTCTTTTTTCTCTCTTATTTTATTTTGATAGTCACCAATCGCTCTGGTTGATGAAGGAACATGAGTAATTTTGTAGTCTTGATGAACAAATGTGTATTTGTTGGTGTGACCATTACGTTCATATCAAGTTTGTTTTTCAAGTTGTCATGACCTTCCAAGCAACATATGACTAGCCTCTATAGAAATTACATCCCAAATGACCTTATCTTCATACATCTCAATGGAGAATACAAACTTTACTTGCTTGTCAACCTTTAATTATCCTTCCTCACTTAACCTTTTCAGTTTGTATGGTTTAGGATGAGGTTTAGTTTCTAAGTTCATTTTATTCACTGATTTGGTGTAAACCACATTTTGTGGCTTCCTCCATCTATTATCCATGAACACATTTTTTCTCCACCAAGAATGAAAATTGTTCTCTCTTTGACTACCCTCATTTCCCTTTGTCACTCCTCCAAACATCCTCTTAACAATTAACAATTCTCCTTCTGGAATCTCTTCCTCTGCTTCCTTATTCTCTTCTCTACTAGATGATTTTGAATTGAAAGATTCATTGGTGATCTCACCATTCTCCTTAAATATTGTAGTCTTCTTAGTGGGACATTTTGAAGTTATGTGTCCTTTTCCCAAACATTTGAAATATTTTATCTCACTATTTCTAGTTTTCTTTGGTTTATCACTATACTTGGAATATATATATATATATATATATATATATATATATATATATATATATTAAATATACAATATTGGAATTGTTAAAAGAAACACTTTCATCCTTCTTATTCTCTTCCTTCCAACTTAAAGAATTAAAATTATAGTAGCTCTTCTCCACACCCTTTCTTTTATGCTTTATTCTACAATAATGGCTAAATGTACCACTTCCACTATCTCCACACAACGGTGCAACTTCGCCACATCTCTAATGTCAGCATTTAGTTGTTGCACCAAATGAGACAGTTATCCCCCTTTCTCTATTCATGTTGGCTCTAGTCTTGCACATCTCCATCTTTTTAAAATACTCATTATCACTCTTTCTTCCCTAAGTGAGGCGCACCAACTTATCTCACACATAACTATGATAAGGTGAAGGAACAAAGTTTCTCTTGTTCACCTCTATTCAAGTTACCTCAAATTCTTTTCATATTTTATTTTGTCTCTTTCGAATTGATTCCATCAAATTAAAGCATAACCAAAAAATCTCATTTTTGCCACCTTCAATTTCTTTTGTTTATTATAATCATGACAAAGAAATAAATTCTCAATCTTCTTCTACTAATTCAAGTAAGCTTTTGAATCACTCTTTCCTTAGAAAACGGTAATGGTAAGTTTCAACCCTTCAATTTTGTCACCCTACAATCCTTCTCATCATCTTTTATTCTTCTTCTTAATTTTTTTTTATCTTCGTCTTGACTACTTTCATTATTATTCACTTGATGATCTAGTACTTCAATTTTTTTCAAATAATATCCTTTGAGCTCCATCAAGTCAAGTTTAGGACTATTACTATCACTTATTCCTACCATACTTTAACTTAAATTGTCAAGGTAAATAATGGATCTCATTATTTTTCTCACATGTTTACACTCTGTGAATGATTTCACTTGTTTTTACTATAGTTTTCTTCTTTTTTTATGATAAAACATTGTTGCCTATTTTCCACTTTGTTCTCCAATGAAGTTTCTTACAAGAATAAAATAACCTATAATTAAGAATATATAATCTATCGATTTCTAACATAAATTTTCATATTCCTAATAAACTTCAAGCATCATATATCAATACCGAGACATGCACACAACACAATTCAATCCAACACAAGTTTCACTTCTCTACTTCTCATAATTCAAAACAAATGAAAATGATTTTTTTTCGGTGTTTAAAATTATCCAAATTTTGAATTCAATGAAATTCTCAAACTCCATTTAGCATTTCATATGACGCTCACAATTTCTAAAAATTAGGACCCCAAGCTACTTGTAAAATAAAATATAAAAAAAAAACTATCTATAACTAACAATTTAGATGTCTTTACCTAAATCATTTGTTCCTCTAAGAAATTATCTAAAAAACTAGGGAAGGTTTAAAAAGTCATAACATGATACTAAAGAACCTGATTTACAAAATAAAATATATCACTATACATATACCCGGTATACCAAGAATAGTAGACATTAGTCAATTCAGCTCAAATATGTAATAATATACCCCATGGATGCAAACTACACACTAAAAAACAAAAATCTTTATATTATCATGAAAAGAAAACTTACTAAAAAACAAAATATGATGAAGTCAAATCTTTCCAAACTTTGTTATATTGTGTTCTTCTACAAAAGAAAATATGTAAAATAATCTCGTAATTTTAGAGAAAATGTAAAATAAAGAAGCTTAGGCAAACAGTAAAATTTGTAAATGAATTACTAAATAATTAAAACTATAATTTATATATTAAAGATTAATTAGAATTTTTAACATTTATTCTTTTTGATGCTAGAGAAATTTCTAATAATTATACTACTTTCATAATCTAAAATAATAGTACGACACACTTTTAGAAGTGCATTTTGTCATTTACACGTAAATTTTTCTTGTCCACAACTATATGCTGCATGACGCACAGCAGGGATTTGTGTCACTTTGGTTTCGTGAGAAACTATCATAAGTGTGGAAATTTTGAAGAACAAGAACAACAAAATTAAAGAAAAATTAAAATACCCAAGTGGTAAGTTCAAAAGTACCTTATATCATGCCTGAAAATTAAGAGTTCTTTGTATTAAACAAAATGTTCAATTAATTGTTTGCATTATTGTTGCACCAACCATGTTTGAAAGCGAAATAACTATTGTACTAGGTACTATAGATTGCATTTTTGTATGGTATCTACGCGGTGTCTAAAGAGAAATTGCTTTTTTATGATAGCATTAAAAAAATATCACAACGCGGAAAAGTTAAGAAAAAGAAAAGATAAATGATGTGGAAAAAAAATAAAAATAAAAATATGACTTGAATAATATAAATCCTTTTCCAAAGTATCTAAATTGCATAGTAGAAATTTGTTTTGCAATCACCTAATAGCAAATTGTTTTACCCATAAATTTTGTTTTCCATGCCATGAACCATTCACTAACCATTCACTAAATTTATTAAAAAGAGTTCATATTTATGTATTATTAATATATTCTTTTTGGGTCAAATAAGACTTTGATACCTGTAAAACTAATTTTTATTGAAATTGGTACATCTAAATTTTTTCAATGTTTCTTTAATACCTAATATATTGATTTGATTCTAACAATAGTTACGTAACTTCTGAATAAATTAATAGTGTTGATATACTAATTTTAACAATGTGTTATGCAACTGAATTACTAGATATCTTATTAGAATGATTATTTGTTATCTAAACTAGATAAGATATTTATTAAATTATTAAACTTGAATATAAAAATATTTAAATTTCATACAAATATTAATTTTGAAATGGACTAAAGTTCCTGAAATCTTATTCAACCTTTTTTTAGGTTCAATTAATAAAACGTTGCGGTTAATGTAACTTTTAAGATAGTATAATATATATGAAAAATGGGTTACAAGGCTTCAGTAAATTTGTATGGTAGTTGTTCTTACATCATTTAGAAGTTGAGGTTTAAGACGGTTTAAATACTCATTATTCCTTCCACCTTCTGAGACACCTCTTAAGGACAAAATCGTGACGGAGCCATGTTCCAAAATGAACAATACCACAGATGCATAGTGATTGACCCTAACGATGTCACTTGACAGATTTGAGATCGGAATAATGATGTCCATCGTGGGGCCGATAACGAGGTTCTATATGTGAAACATCAGTCCCTTAAGCCCTCCATTGGGGATGATCCGCGCTTTGGCTAGTCTGGGTTCGACCCTAGCTGCGAACTAGGGGACTCTGTGTTCTGGAGCGGCCGATTGTTGAGGGGAGCGGGTGGGGGGGGTCTTTGGGGGGGGGGGGGGGGGGGGGGGGGGGGGGACCTACCGGTTATGTACATATGTGTCAAGTTCTTAAAGCTTCATGATTTTATTTTTTTTTCCCTACTGTCATTTTCTATATTATAACTTGTGCTTGATGTTAAAAGAGACAAACACTTTAGGTTATTACCATAGTTCATTACATGTTGTTTTTTTTTTCATAATAGGTTGATTAGATGTTGATATGTCCTAGTTTTCAATAAAGATGAATAAGAATTTTTTTTAATTCCTATAAAAAATAACTCCAAAATTATACATAAAAAGTTGTTATAAGTGAGAGTTGAACCCACAAACTTTTTCACCTTCTCTTTCAAAGGAACCAAGTCAATCTTATAACTCCTAAATATTAATAGGGAGTTGAGCCCACAACCTCTCTTACCTTCCCTTCCAACTTTACCACTAAATCATCTTATAACTCCAAGTTGGGACAACTTATTACTTTGTTTATATTGTCACTACAAAAAATTGTGTTAAATATGACAGTTTTAATATGGAGGTTTTATAAAATTGCCATTATTTTTTTGTATAATATGGCAATTTTAAAACTGTCACATCTTACAATCAAAATTTGACATTTATAAGTGTCATTTAACAACTACATTATTTTTTCATTCCACGTCTTTCATTCTCTCACTCTTAGTGCTAATCTTTGAGATTAAAACAAAAGTTCCCTCTTTTGATTTCCCAAAGAAAAAGAATCAAATTACAAAAAAAAAAATGTGTTTAAAATGCGTTTCTTTGATTAACATTGAATCCTTATCTCCCTTGATTCTAAACCCTTCAAAGTGTTCGTCTCATCTTCGTTCACCTTTGCTCACATTTGTTCTCCTTTGTTCACCTACATTCACCTTTGCCTCACTTTCATTCACCTTCACTGACCTTTACTTACCTTCACCTCAACTTTGCCCACCCTTCGAGCATTACAAACATTGAACCCTGTCAAGCCTTTCTTGAACTCTCATCAAGGCTTGTCGAAAAGCCAAATCATCCACCCTCACCAAAAACCCTGGCCACCATCCCTTATCAAAAACCCTTGCTGGAAATTCAAGCCGTCCACCGTGAACCTTGATTGTGGAGCTCCATCTTGAACCCTGGGTTCTCCCGTTAAGAGGAAGAAGAAAAATGTAACCCTTTATTCCTCTTTATTTTTTGTCAAACATCTTTATGTGTAAAATTTGCAATTTTTGTGCAAAGTTTGTGTTTACCCCTTTGGACATTTCGTTGTTATGGTCCTAATTCAATGATAAAGGAATAGGGAGTTTAGTCTATGTGATGTTTGGCCCATAATGTAAGAAATTTTGATTCCATATGTATCAGTTTTTTTTTAAGTTGGCTATTAATTATATTTTTGGTCATTATACTTTTAGATTAGGCTTAAAATCAATTTGGTGGATACTAAATTTCATCTTATTTAACTCAACACTATAAAATTTTCTATTTATAAATATTACAAATCTTTCTAACATTTTATAAAGAGAAAAAAAAAGTACCACCAACATCCTTGGTTAAACTACTCTTTTATTTTATTTTTAGCAAAAATATATATATTATAGATATGTGCAAAAATTTGAGCCATAACCCCCCAATTATCATCGAAATGTTTGTCCATTAAGGATTTCCACTATTTGTTCTTTTCCAATATAACCTGAATATGTTTTAGATTTAGCAAATGCAACAAACAAACCTTGAGGTCATTTCAACATATTAGTTCAATAATAGGTCATTTGTTACCATGACACTACACAAGATAGGATTAAATATGTTTTTTATCCTTCAACTTTTAGTAAAAATTGAAATTAGTTCCTCTTGAAAATTTTGAACCAATTTAGTCTTTCAGCTCTCTAAATGCGTGAATTAAGTCCTTTTTATCAAATTTTGTTAAGTTTATTTGACGTTTTAAACACATTTTATTATAATATTTTAGTTTGTTTACACTGTTTGACACATTTTTGTTTCAATGTTAGCTAATAAACACATTTGAAATGTCAAATAAATTTTAAAAAAATAGTTTAAATAATTAAATCCACACATTTCTAAATATGAGAGACTAAATTGGTTTATGATTTTTAAGAGAGACTAATTCCAATTTTCACGAGAGACTAATTTCAATTTTCACTAAAAGTTGAAGAACAAAAAATATATTTAACCCGCACAAGATATACTATTGAGTATTACATCTAGACAAGAGTGTGATAAGACTCCTTTGTAGTATCATCCATGCAACTCCAAGCTTCTAGGAGTTCTTGATTTGTTGTTGATTTGGTTCATTGGTTACATTTTAAGATGTTGCAATTTGTGTTAAGTTGCACTTTCACCCCGTATTTGAATATTTTAAGATGTTGCAATTTGTGCTAAATTGCACTTTCACCCCGTATTTGAATACCTGCAAAGCACTATCCCGGAAAAAAAAAACATATATCTAGAGTGTATTATACATATTACCTACCCCTGTCACTAACATTCCCAACCTTTTACTTTTATATTTCATTGTTGTCCTCTGTATTGGTTTCATTGTCCGTTCTAAATATACACTTAGGTTTTACATAAAAAATAGTACTAGAAAGTGATGACTATAATTTCTTGAAAATATTAAAAGTATTTAGTCCTTGAGATTTATAAAGTATTATAGAAAGAGTGGTGAAAAGTAATTATAATAAAAAGACTTTTTTGTAACGTTATGAATATTATTAAAGTACATAAGGGTTGGCATAACATTAACCGTGGAGTTATAATAGTGTTATGGTCCAACCAAGCATGAGGTACTTTTTTAATGATCCCTTCGATCTGGCATTCCACTCCATGGGAACACTGACAGGGATGTGAGTAGAAGAAGACAATAGCAACTAAATAGATTAATTATTATGAGATAAAATATAATAATAATATATAGTCTTCAATTTACAATTATATTATCCATCTCAGATATGTCAATTTTGTAAGCCACACATGACATCACATTCTAAAACACATTTCTTAATTAACTCTCACAACCAAACCATAGTGCCTTCTGAGGTGTTCACCAAGACAATCAAAGAAGTGGGTAATGTGCTATTGGACACTGCTTAATGGGCATGTCACTCATCACCATTCACCACCATATCTTATAATGCTTACATTATTCATTAATATAAATGGAAATTACTAATAAACTATTTTTGCCATGTACCTCAACAACCACGTGCTGTACTATTTTTTTTATTTTTTTATTTTTTTATTTATTTGGTTTTACTGTGTATATGCTTTTATTCTTTAAATTTCAGAGGCAATATAATTTTGTTCTGCAGATTTTCAAAGAAAAATCATTTAATTTCATAAAAGAAAGTGTTGTCGGAAAGAAGACAATTAAAATCATGATAAACACTTCAGTTTTTCCATGAAATAATATTGAGGATGTTGGAAAACATTCTGAACAGCTAAGACATTAGTCCTTTAATAATTTGTTTTAGGTCCATACATGCACTTTAAGATTGAATAGCTAGGTTTTGATAGTTTTTGTTTTTCTCTTCCATAATCACTGTCACACCTTAATTAAAAATGTGTTACCTCTTCTGAACATAACTACAATTACCACCACACTGTGATCAGAATGGGCAATGGTGGCCTTCTTTTGTATTATTGTGAATTTCTGTATAAGAAACTGCCATGACAGTACTCTCAGTGTTAAGATATGTTTCCAGCACCGATATGCTTTTAGGACGCTCCTACCACATGTGTCTAACACTTATTGGCTCATTTAATAATTTTCCCATTTCATCACTTAAACCAATACTTATATAAAAATTCTCTTGAAAACAAATTAACATTAACTCAAATATATAGTGTAAAAATTAAAATTACAAGTCTTCTTTTTTTTTTTCACTCAGTATCATAAAAAACTAAATATGTGTTTCTCCTTGATAAATTGTCAAAGAAATTTATGTCTGTCGTAATTTTTCTAGGGTTTTTCTTCAAATTTATTTTTATATCTTTATCTCTAGTTTTTTTTTTTATAAAACTTAAATGGTGACGTAAAATGTTTATATAACATTTTTAGACTAAAATGAAAAATAAGAATATATTAAAAAAATTATTTAATAATTATCATAATAAATTTAAATAAAAAATATTAAAATCAAACTGATTCTTCAAAATTGTTTGGTCCTATTTTTTTCAAACAGAAAAAGAAAATGTTTACATTGTATAACCATGCCTTTTGAAATTGCTTATAAAATTCATTATTACTATGAAAAGTGCCAATCGTTTAAATTTTTTTATCATGTTATTCTGTGTTTGTCTACACTGCAAAAAAATAATAATGAATTAATTCTTAAATTTAAAGATAATATTTTCCTCGCTATTCTATATATATATATATATATATATATATATATATATATATATATATATATATATATATATATATATATTTATATATATATATATATATATATATATATTTTTTTA
>Ga0214542_1011877_pt1 | contig 11622 bp, 7 predicted proteins | sample CNSS1metaG_FD_160096 | JGI IMG/M metagenome (GOLD analysis project Ga0214542, IMG submission 160096) | Root nodule microbial communities from cowpea collected in UCLA plant growth center, Los Angeles, California, USA - CNSS1 | ecosystem: Host-associated > Plants > Roots > Nodule | place: USA...
GTGCACTTTTGAGACATGAATCCTATCCATTACCAACCTCAAGGAACATTCCTTGGCATATTCATAAGATACACTTCTGATTTCTTTAAAAATATTCTAAAATATGTGTAGTGCAGAAATATCACAAACAGAGGGAAACTTAATCGTGGTTTGAATTCTATAGTTGTAGAGGTATATGGTTTGGTGTAATGTTCACAATTTGCAACCTTAATTTCATCAATAAATTAAAACTTTGATGCATAAAGTGACATGTATGTATGCTAAGAATGAGACTCATCATTGGACAAGAAAAAGAAATGGCATTTTTTTCTCTTTTTACCTTCAATTTGCTGAAGGGAAAAATGGGTTAGCGCACTCATGCCAACATAGTGTTCCTTTCCTAGGTGTCAACTAAGGAATTTCTGCTTAAAGAACAGTAGCAGTCACATGGTGCCATGGTCAAATAAATTTTGGTTTCTACTTTTTGAGTAAAAATTCTATCATATAACTTCTTTTTAATTTATATATAATCTAAATTTGTTTGAAGCAGAAACTTATTATTTATTTTTCTCTTTAATATATTTATGAAAAGGTATATCTAAATGCACCCATATACCTTATATTGTTGTCAGTAACATAAATTTATTAACTTTGGTCAATCATATATAATTTATTTCATATATAGATATATATTTGATCTCTTTTTGCTTTAGAAATTATGATAAATGTGTCGTATCCAACTCAAAGTGTATGAGTTGATTACCTCATCCTAAGTTTATGGAAAGAATATAAGTTTTTATTTTTATACAACATGTCCTATGAAAGGAATATATAACAGGCATTAAATATGGCTAGTTCTAAATTAAGGGTTAACTCTAAGAAAATATTTAATTGACACTTGTAGAAATATCTAAGTCTTCAAAAGGAAAAAATCTCGTTAGAGTGTTAAAGAAAAATCCTAATGCAATAGAATCCTAATGCCTTATGCAGATTTTTTAGTCTTATGCAGAAGGCTAACTGATGTGGGTAATAAAGCATTATGCTCCCTAACATGCAGTGTTAGAGGACTACCATCATCAAGAAACTCTAAGGTTTGGTTCCAAAGAGGGCGAGAGTTTTGTGTATAACCTGCCACATAGTGCCACACGCAGAAAAAAATCAAGCCTTATAAGAGTGAAACATCAAGAACATGCAATGCAACAGAAAAATGACATCTGAATGAAAAAACCAGAGATTTCCCCTCTAGAGAGTATTCTAAAAATTTTGACATGGTATATGTTAGCACTTATTAGTAGTCTTTTACCACAAATATAATCATCAATTAATGGCAGCCCAATGAAATTAAAAAAGACAAGATAATTGTGACATAACCATCACCAGTATCACTACAGTCATAACCATCATCAGAATTCTAACCTTCGTCCTCCGCTTCAAGTTCCTAATAATTGTGACATAACCATCACTAGTATTACTTATGTTTGAATTTGAAATTCAAAATCCTAAAAAATTATAGAAAATAAAATCTTTTTTATGGATCATTTTAATGTCTCTAAGCAACTCTAAGATATTTTTAATCTATGAGAAAAATTTGTATTTAAGATAAGAACAAAATTAGGAGTTGAAAAATTGAAAAGATTTAATGAAAATACGTGAATAATTACAATTAAAAATAACAAAAACAAAATATGTGATGCAAGACAAAAAAAATATAGTATTTGGGAACAAAATCTTAAAAATAAAAAGTTCAAAAGCTATGATGGTTCTTAATAATATAATAATATGTTATAATACATAATAATATTCAATAATAATATAATAACATATTAACACTAATACCGTAATAATAGTAACACTAACTAAAATATGGTGTAAAATAATAAATAAATAATTGAATAATGACACCGTTTGACGAAGGATTGACCACTCAATGACCTATAGAGACTCCTCTATGAAGAATTACAAGAAGTATGACTAAAGGGGAGGATCCTTCTTCTATGTCTATTTCTTTATTTTCCATCTTAATTTTGTGATTTCCCTAAGTTGACTTCATTGATTCAATTTTGGTTGGCTTGTTGACCTTTGACTATGGTTGACTCATTGACCAAAGTTGACTTAACTTAAGCCAACATGTTAGTCCTTGTTTAAGTTGTTTTGTAGGTTAATTTTAGTAGAAAGAAGCATGAGAGGTGGCACATCATGATTAGGGAGGATGAATGATGTGGAGGAGAGAGTAAAGCAAAAGCAAAAAGCATAAAGCAAAAAGCATAAAGCAAAAGTAGACATTGTACCTTTTGTCTTTTTTGTTCTTTATGCCCCTTTAGCATGATTTGGAAACCACTTTTGTCTCATTTCCCCTCCTAGGCCGAGAATCCACATGGGAAGACACACCACCATTTCATTTTGTGCTTGCTTAGAGATGCTTCTAGAATTAGGGTTTTCCTTGCTTTTCTAGTTAGCCCTTTTTTCATCTTTTGTATTTTGCTTAGAGGCCCCTAAGACTATCTATTTAAGGTGAGCTCCACCAATTGCAAAAGGGTTGAACATTTTGAATTAAAACACTATTGTTTCAACCATCATTTCTGTGAGCTAGCCTTCCTTCTAGGAGTGGAGAACTCTTTGCCTTATCTTGCCTATGCAAGTGGCGGCACCACATCACTCATCTGTAGAGCTTGGTTTTGTTTTGCCCCCTCTAAGAGTGGCGTGCTCCACTTCCATGGCCATTACTATCTTCTCTTCCATTTTGTTTTTAGTCTTCTCTATTTCTATTGCATTTACGTTTTGAGTTTCTAGCCATGTATGCATTAAAAAATGCAATCCATCCCCTTCTTCCTTTGAGCTCTTGGAAAGGAACCTTTGCATCTAGATAGCTTGCTATCTTAATGTCCAGTAGAGATTTCCTTGAGTTTTCTTAAATAACTTATCACCATGTGCATAAATCTAAAAGGAAACAAGATAATCCTTCGTCATCGTTACTAAACTAAAAATAAATAATTATTGTATTTAATGCAATTGTATTTTCAACCAAATTCAATTATTAAGCTATTTATATTTTTTTATTTCAAAGAAAAAGTTTATAAATAAGAGTTTGAGATATGAATTTTTGCCAAAACATGACAACTCTACCCAACAAGTCTACGGTTTAATTTTTTTTTTCTTCTGCATGGTCTATCATTTCTAATTGGGTTAAATATGTTTTTGGTCCTTCAACTTTTAGTGAAAATTGGAGTTAGTCCCTCTTGAAAACGTGGCAACAATTTAGTCCCTTATCTTCAAAAATATGTGGATTTAGTCCTTTAACCAATTTTTTTAAGTTTATTTGACATTTTAAATGTGTTTCTCATCTAACATTGAAGCGAACATGTGCCAAATGGTGTAAACAAACTAAAATACTATAATGAAATGTGTTTGAAATGTCAAATAAGCTTAATAAAATTTAATTTGGTTAAAAGGACTAAATCCTCGCATTTATAGAATTGAGGGACTAAATTGGTTCAAGGTTTCTAAGAGGGACTAATTTCAATATTCACTAAAACTTGAAGGACCAAAAACATATTTATCCCTTTCTAGTTTTAAATTATTTACAGTTTTCAATTGTTTGCACCGTCTAACATTTGAATTTTCAGATGGATTAATAATATTAATATTAAAGTTGAATGTTGACTAACTTCTCCCGCAAATTTTAATAATAATATTAATATTAAAATTTTATTGTTATAAATTTATTTTTAAAATAGAAATGAATTAATATTAAATTTTCAAAATATTAATAATATATGGTTCAATATTCACACTTGAAAAACTTTTATCACGTAAAAGATATTAATATTAATAATATTTTTTAAAATATTATTTGTACTTCTTTATACTAATATTAATATTCAAATTGGATTAGACTAGAGACCTTTTGGAAGTCACTATGCTGCAACTTCAGAATTTCCAATATCATTTATTTTTTTAATATTCATTATTTATTTATTGATTATTTATATTTATATTTACTTTTATTTGTAATCATTATTTCAAATTTTTGAACAAATTTTCAGATTATAAATCTTCAATTCATTATTCAATCACATTGGGAAGATTGTATGCTGATTTTAAATTTTAAATTTTATATTTTAAATAAATAAGACAATTAAAATAATAATAAATCACACATATATTTATTAAATGAAATCTTACCTACAACATATAAATTTCTAAACTTGTCAATTATAAATGTTGTCATTTATGCTTTTCAATATCAATACAAAAATTATATACAAAATCTAAATCAAAATAAGAATCATATACAAGATCAGAGTTATATTGAATTGAAATATTTAAATGTATACAATATTCACACATATAGATTTAAATTTATCCGTTTATAATTTTTGCACTAAAGGTTCATTTGCTGCATAATAAATTGGTAATATTTTTCATATATTTACACCATATTATAAATAAGTATACTATAAACAAAAAACCTTACAATATTTCATTTCAAATTTCTAAAATGGTTTTATAGTGCATTTTAAAGTGTTTTTTTAATTTAGTTCATTGAAAAACGAGATGTTTTCTACTTTTTAATTTAGAGACCGAAAAATATCTTTTAATATATAAAATAATAAAGTTTGAATTTAAAATTTAAAATCGTAAAAAACCGTTAACAAAATTAAATTTAACATTTAAAATATAAAACATATACAAAAATTGAACGTCTTTTCAAGAAATATTTTGAATGTTTCTGATAAAACAAATACAGAAATTCAAAAGTTCAAAATGTTTCATCATTCATAACAATATAATAATATATTATAAAATATAGTAATATTTAATAACAATTTAGATATAAAATAAAATAACAATTTTAATATAATAATAATAATTAAAATATAATGTAAAAAAATTATAAATTTTTAAACTTTTAAAGAGATGAAAATACTTACCATTTCGATTTCAATCTAATTTCAAGATTAAGTTTAAATTTAAAATTCGAAATATATATAGTAATAAAATTTAAATTCTAAATTTGAAATTTCAAAAGACTATAAAAACACTTGAATTTAAAATTCAAAATAAAAAAAAGTTGTAAAAAAGTGATGTCTTTTTAATGGATTATTTTAATGTCTCTAAACAACTCTAAAGATATTTTTAATTTATGAGAAAAACTCATATTTAAGATATGAACAAAATCTGGAGAATAAAAATTAAATAATTAGTATTAAAAATAATAAAAATTAAATATATAATATTAAACAATAAATAAATAATATAGTATTTGGGAACAAAATCTTAAAAATAAGTCGTTCAAAATATCCAATAATAATATAATAACATATTAGCATTAATACATTAATAATAGTAATACTAATTAAAATATGGTGTAAAACAATAAATAAATAATTGAATATTGACACTTAGAGATGACAACGGGACAAGGTGGGTACGGGTATCATAATCCCATCTCCATTCCCATAATAAAAGTTCATTCACATCCCTAAACCTAGCAGAGTATACAACTTTTGACCTATTCCCATCTCCACTGGAAAAAAGGTATATTTTTATACCCATTCTCATACCCATTTTTCCATTTTTTTTACTATTCCAAATATCAATTAAATAATTTTAATAAAAAATTTTAAAAATCACAACAAAGGAATCATGATATTAAAATAACATACTCTTTTTTCTTTTAATGATGTAAAATATTAAGAAAAATATTATAGTAGTATAAATCTCAAATTAAAGTATCAAATAACAACTAGAGAAAATTCAAATAATTATATAAAACTAAACAATTGCACATTACTAAAATTTCATAATAACCAAAATATTTATTAATTTTACAAATGATCAGTGGTTTCATTTGCATTCGATCCACGTACACATAGAAAAAATGAAAAAAATTAGACATGATATGATAATTGAAATTGAAAATTTTAATTACTAGAATTAATGTACCTTCTTCATTAGATTTATTTTCACTACAAACACCAAATGTAGAATATTAAATGAGAATTCATAAAAAAAATATTAACAATAAATATTAATAAATTTGAGTAACTTACCTAGATGGTTTGAGTTCCATATCCAACTTCTTGTACATATCAAAGCCTCTATAGGAATATGATGAAGTTGACTACGGTGAGAAGCTAATATCTTACCACCAGTACTAAAAACATATTCAGAAGCTACAGTTGTTATTAGAATAGCTAAAACATCCCTTGCAATTGCTTGAAAGGTTAGACACTTTAACCCATTTGTTTTCCACCATGATAGGATATCAAATTCTTGTGTAACTAACAAATTATCTTCTTCCAAGTAATAATCCAACTCTGTTTTCATAACTATAGTTCTAGATTTTTTCTTTTTTGCCATAAACTCTAAAAATTTATTGGCATCGTCATTAACAAAAAGAAGAACTACAAATTAAGAGTCAAACATTCTTATGAAAAAATAATTGTCTATGTGATAGACAATTTGTCTATCAAGCAGAGTTATTATTGTAAAGAGGCATTTAGGCGTATAAAGTTATGTTGTTGGTGGTAAGAGAGGTTTAGTCATGAGTGTTCGTAAAGTGAACTTTGTTATGGAATTTGATTCTCAGAAATACTTGATAGACAAATTGTCTATCTAGACTGGATTATGTAGTTCTATTACTTTATTACCTACGAAATCCCAAACACAATACTTTGTCTCACTATGCCCTACTATCTATCTTATGAACCTTATCCCAAATCTGCCAGCATCCACCATTTTGCATGAAATTGCAATATTTGTTGGCCGAGATGCCTATCTCTTCAAGCTGCCCGTGGAGACTTTGCTGCAATGTGTGATAGTGGAGCAGGCACGTGGCTGTTGGGCCATTATTTTTTATTCCAGCCCACATTCTTGGTGGAAAAACATGAGCCACAACTCACGCATGGATTTCCCAGCTTTAGGGTTTCCATCTTCCTCATGCGTGTCAACCATAGTTGTTAGGTTCTTTCCCTTCCCACGCGTTTCACACCCAGGGTTTCTAGTTTACCTTCACAACACCTCTTCTTACCCTCACGCATTTCCTTCCATATTGATCATGAGTCACATTTTTTCCTTTCCATTATACACGACAACTTTGCCATTAATTCTTTTCCCTTTTAGCGTTAGGGTTTCATCCGTGTTTTAGATGGCTACCTTCACCTATAAAGGCAGGCCCACCTTTTGTACCAATCAACTTTAATGAATGAGAGAGAGATTTTTATCCCCTTTCGTCTTAGCTCACATTCTAGAGAGGTATTCACCTCCTTAGGATTCTCGAACCAATGAGAGTTTGTTAGGTTCCAACTGCAACGAGAGTGAACAACGAGTATACGCAAAAATGATCCTCATGAATATAGTAACCAAATTGACAACTAAAATAGTTTCAAAAAATTATAATTAGTCTCTAAATTTATAATTAAAATAGTTTCAATTATGAATTGGTTTCTAAATTGGTCACAAACATTAGCTACCAGGTTTTGGCTACCAAAATAATTGGTCTCTAATTACAAAATTTGGATTCACACATTAACAATCGTATATTTAATGTTTGTAAGAATTATTGTACATTTTTCAATGTTCATATATCATGTATCTTTCACGTACCATATCCTATTATTTTGAAAATAAACATATCGATATATCGGATACGTGTTGTATCAAATACACATATCTTATATGGGCATTATAGGTGAGGCATCTTTGGTTTTAGAGCCATAACATTACCACCTCATGCATTATGGTTTCCTTGTAAGTATGACTATTTTTAGTTTGGTCACGTTGCCTCTTCTATCTTGCCGAAGTAGGAGTAGTTTTTTTGAAATGTGTATCACTAATAACAGTCTGAGGTAATATGCTAGCTTGATTTCATAGGGTGCTGCAATAGGGTACATTGGCTTCCAAAAAGTGGACCAGGGATTCGCTATTTTAGAATGTTAGAAGCCTGAAAAAGCATCTAAATAAAGTAAAATTTGATGGAGTTTGTAGAATAGATTACAAAATGGGCTCTTTAAGTAGCATAGAAAATCTTCAGCTATAAATGACTTGTATTTGATGGTATCTATGGCTACGAGCAAGAGCACAGATGCATACATCAACAATTCAGGACACGTGATCCCCCATAGCCACTCTCTGCTACCAGGATCGAGTCATAGATCATTTTTTGAAGCTTACATGGGTTGGTTGATGATTTATTTATTATCAGCATGTCCTTGCGTTGAAACGGGAGGTGGTTGTTATTTTTCGCGCCATATTTAATTTCGTTGGTATGCTTAGCATGTTGAAAATGAGGATCTCAATACAAAAGGGTCTCTCTTGTTCGGAACTGGCATCTTTGTGTTATTTATAAACTACTCTGACTACATAAATTAGTTTACTTATTATTTTTAGTAAAGGATAAGGGAACATCATATTCTTGGAATTGTGTTCATATTGTCAACAATGGATTGATGCGTGCATCGTGCAACAATAAGTTGTCAAACCAATGTAAAGAAACTCGAACAATATTTCTTCCAATAGGTTGCTGGTTATTTTTGTTATTCTATTCCTAAATTGGAGTTGCTACAGAGATTTATTAATTATGTCTCTGCTTTTCATTCATGCTATATACATATATTATTTATCTATAAATTGTAGATAACAAAACAGTTAATACACACATATCACTAGTGAAAATAATTGATGGTTAGATTTTCTTTTTACCAAGTTAGAGTTTCCTTAACCTTCTTGTCAAAAGATAAAGGAATAACTTAACATTATATCTACTTAAAAACTAAGAAAACTAACTACTAGGGATATCACCTTAACACCCTAATCTGTGTATCTGACACTTGTGCATTTATTTGTTTTTTTCGTCCTTTTGGTCCCTTGTAGTATTTATTTGTTCCAGCTGAACGTTGTTGTTTAAAATTACTGTTGTATCCTTTTATTGTGTTTCCATTAATGAATTCATGTTGGGTTTTTAGAAATTTCATGACATTTTGTAATGGCGACAACATTGCATCTGATTTGACCAGCTTTCATTTCAAAGACAGAAACTTGGATTGGAAGACAGAAATTTGGTTTGGAAGGAACTTTCTCTGATAAATATCGAAATGGTTGTGTTATAAGATTTTGTTCTTTCTTTTGCGGTTCTTTCTTGCTTTCATATTTGAAGCCCTACTCGAGGTATTTCTGTTGTTGTTTTGTCTTGCATTTTTTTTGGGTAATGGTTGAATGTTATGAAAACTTATTTTTCCAATTGTTTATGTAGGTTTCAGAGGTTGGATTCCTTTTTTTTTCAGTTTATTTTATTTTTCTTGCAAAATGTCGTCAATTTGTTTGCGATTTTTGTTTCTAATGAACCTGAAATTTTATATATTACATGTTTGTTTTACTTTTTTCTTATTTTCAGTTGTTTTGATTTTATTTTTGTTGATCTTTTTTGTTTTTTTTTATGATCTGAACTCCAGTTTATATTTGTGTTCTTGCATATCCATTTTTTTTTACTATTAGATGTTTTCCTTTTTGCTTTTAAGTAGATTCATATTTTTTTTATGTTATTTTCATTGTATTGGAGTTATGTTTTGTGGTTGTTTTTTGCTTCTGTTGGTGAATGCTTCCTAGAGTTGTTTGTTGTTCTTTTGTGTGTTTTATATGATTGTGTTTATCTGAACATTTACTGATCTTTGCTATTATTATAGTTTGAAGTTATGATGTTTTATTTTTTTCAAATTTTTTGCTGTTTTTGTAGGAAGTGCAATGGCGAAGAAGCTGGATATGATTAAAGATATCGATGGTAAGAGGGAGACTCTAAAGCTGGCTGTTAAAGTTGTTGATCATTGGTATGTTCAGTCCCATGATTCAAATCTTTAGTTGAAGATGATTTTGATGGATGAAAATGTAAGTATTTCATAAGTAAACCGTTGAATTTTTTTTATATCTTTTATTTTTCTAATTTGTTATGTTGATTATTTTTTGTAGGTGGACAAGATACATTGCATTGTTCAAAGGGAAGAGTTTGATTTATGGGATAGCAAGTTGATTGAGGGAGAAACATATATCATGCACAATTTCAAGATACTAAAAAATGAAGGACAGTACAGAGTATGTGAGCATCCTTACAAGTTACTGTTTATTGGTGCTACTTTTGTGAAGTCACAAGCTATTCCTAAAGTTCCAATGAAAGATTTTTCCTTTAAAAGTATAAAAGAGATTGTTGGTGGCAATTTTATTCCGGACTTGCTTATAGGTATGAGAAATATGTTTACTATTGTATTTTAAACAAATTTTCATATAATAGTGATGTTAACCCTTTTTTGTATATTGTGTGATTGAGATTTGATTGGTGTGGTAGAGAATATGAGAATTAAGCCTCAGTTCAAAAATGTTGACTCAAAGAATGTGGTGTTTACTTTGGTGGATCTGAGGTACTTCAAAATAATTGTACTATCACAATGCTATATTAATATTTTATCTATTTGAACTTACAAATTTTTTATTTGCTGCAGTGGTGCTGCAATTTGTTGTACATTGTGGGATGATTATTGCAAGAAGCTTCTATAGATGTATAATGAACTACCTAATTTGGAGAAGCTGGTGGTTATGATTACTCAAGATAAAATCAAACCAGTTGCAGGTAGATTACTTTATCAAACATGTACTTCCTTGAATATAATAATCCTTTTTTCTAACATTGGTTTTCATAAGTAGGTGAATTTCCAATTTTAGTTTCTAATACGTGGAATGGTACAAAGTTGATAATGGAAAATGATTTTCCTCAAATAGTTGAGAAACGTATGAAAAAGTAAGTTATTCCAATTTTAAACGTTGTACCTAGAAATATTAATGTCCATTTTTAATTAATTGCAAGTTCTAATGGAATGATTTTTTATATATTAAGAATAGTGTGGTTTATTTTGTTTGATTAATTGATTTGCATAATTGATCCTGATGAAGTGATATTGAGTCAGTGTGCAAGTCAATTGACTTAGTCTTCCCAATATACTGATGTTGAACGGTTTGTATATAAATGTTCAGTAAAAAGTTTATCTGAAATCCCATCAATGAAGAAGGTATGAAAACAAGTTTTTAGAAATTATTTAATTTAATTTCAATTTTTTAAATAAATTGAACTTCAAATTTTTGTTTTGATATAGGAAGTTGTATACGTGACTGTTGCAACAACTGTTAAGTTTAACTTAGATAATGAGGGCTGGTACTATTTGGTTTGCAACCATTGTAACAAAAGGACTTATAAAGTAGTTTCTTTCAAGTGCACTTATTGCGATAAGGATAATGCCCTCCCTATTTTCAAGTTGTATATTGTTATATTGTGTTTTACATTATGTGAGCTATCTTAGTTGTTAATTGTAATAGTTATGTATTTTGTAGGTATAAGCTCCAAATACAAGTCTGTGATGATTCAAACAATTATGCTAACTTTGTTGTATGGGACCAAGAATGTAGCAACATTATTGGCTTGTCTGCTGCAAATTTGCAAAAAAGAATGATTGAGGTCAATTTTTTTATATTATGCATTGTTGATTTTGTATACACTATTACTGGTATGAAATGTGTTTTATATTTATTATTTTTATTTACAATAGGTCGGTGAAGATGACCCCCTCTGCTTTCCTGATGCATTGGATGTAATGCTAGGTT
>Ga0214542_1011878_pt1 | contig 11622 bp, 12 predicted proteins | sample CNSS1metaG_FD_160096 | JGI IMG/M metagenome (GOLD analysis project Ga0214542, IMG submission 160096) | Root nodule microbial communities from cowpea collected in UCLA plant growth center, Los Angeles, California, USA - CNSS1 | ecosystem: Host-associated > Plants > Roots > Nodule | place: USA...
TCTGGACCCATCCGTACTGGCCACAACCAGCACACTCACACCAGCAACACTCGCCAACCCGAGCCACAACTCAAGGGTTCCTCGTGTTCATCCGCCATCCCGAGCCACAACTCAAGAGATGTTATTCCGAGCCAAAACTCAAGGAATACCACTTGCTTAACCCTTATCCCGAGCCATAACTCAAGGGATACGTTTTGAGCCACAACTCAAGGAACACCAGCAAACGCACCTTTAAAGCACAGCTAGACGTCTTATAAATCACAAATTACACACCCATAATTCAAAGTTGCAGCAGTATAAATCGCCTGGCGGGGGACACGTGCTGCCAGGCGCTGCCAGCTCCCAGACCGCCTGGTGGGTGTCGCGTACCGCCAGGCGCACAACGCCTATAGTTCGTCCTCGCTGCAGGTTCCGCCTGGCGGAAGGACCCTCACCGCCAGACGCCCACGCACCAGTGGCCCACTATTGGCCTCTACTGCCTGGCGGTTCCCACTGTCCCGCGAGGCGTTGTGATAGTAACAGTACTCAGATTGTATTGGTTATTTTACAAAGACTCCACTCATCAACCCAGACATCCATATTCACGACCTCATTCTTCACTCACCTATATTTCTCCAACGATGGTTACTATCATCAAGATACAATCCTTCAACCCATATGATCATACAAGTTTACCACCTTAGTCCTCCTTAAGGATCATTCAATCATTTATACTTTTCTAAGTTTCCAACCCAAAATCATAAGAAACAGCTCACCACCCCATTGTGTTAATCAAATTACACGCTCTCTCATTTACCATTAGTAACCTGAACCATAATCCAACTCTCTACAAAGTTGCTTAACTACTTTATCTCTATAATAGTACTCATATCACAACATATAGGGGATATTACCTTTACTCCTTGGACTTAAAGTATCCTTTGCTTTTAATCATAACTGTCGTGATACACTATCTGCATATCTACATATCATAATTGTAGTTACACTGTTTTAGGCATTATACCAGAATCTCATTTCCTAAATCCTTCCTCATAATTCCCTATACTTATCTTAATCTAACTATCTACAAGTTATATGATTTCCTTTTTACAGGCTCATAATCCAGTGACTTCAGGCTCCCTCATAATGTACCGACCCTCCTAGTGAACTACCTCAGGCCCTCAATTCTCTCACAGCCAAACAGAGCTACTTTCTTTACACTGGTGCCTGGTGGCAAGTCCAATACGCCAGGCGGTGCATCAGTTCTGGAAATTCCAGAATTTCGCACTGCACTCGCAAGAATCCAATTCGCTCCCCAATTTTCATGAAGTTTCACACCCATAAAATTCGCTATACCAATATTACCTACTCCATAAATTTTCCCTCAAGTTTGCCACACTAATGGGTCTCACAGTATCAAATTTTTCCAACCTTTCAACCTTAATACCTAGTTGCACTGTTACATTCGATTAAACCCAAATTTCACAACATTTAACAGTAATTTGAACATCTGATCATTCACCAAGATTTGACACAAAGTTTCCCCCGATTGGAAATCACCCAAAACCCCGAAATCATCAAAATCGAGACTTAACACTCGCGTCGCCTGACGGCTGGATCAACACTGCCAGGCCTTTCATCCAAAACCCAAAAACTGATAAAAACCCACGTGTCGCCTAGCGGTTGAGAGTGTGCCACCAGGCGGTTCCGCCTTCTAGAACCCCAAAACTCGCATAAAACATATGAGCCGCCTTGTAACATCCCTAGGGAATATTACTTATAAATAAATAATAAAAGAAATAAATTCATTAATAGTCATCTCGATAACAATCCCAACGCGGGAAAAACTTAAATTCATTAAAATAGTGCGCCAAATCTCATAATTAAATCCATAAAATGTTACAAGTTTCCAAAATTTGTATTTAAAACATGAAATACAAATGAGAAAGACTCTAGCTCTAATCCCATGCTAGCCCTCACTCCGCCAACTGAACATCCTCAGCACCACCTGTATCAACATCTGTTCCCGTGTAACGAATTACACGATCATCGCCACACACAAACAGAAAGGGTGATCTGAGAAAATAAAATAACAAGCATATAAAACACCAGATAGATCATATACCCATCTTATTCATTATATATAATTCTTGGCCAAGACCTTAACCCCAAGACTTATCAGTCTTCAAATCATACAATTTGTTAGCCTTGGACTCGGGAACCTGATGCTCACACGAACCTGCCCGCTCGTGGTCCTGCCTCTACGAACCTCCCCGCTCATAGTCCTGCTCTACGAACCTCCCCGCTTGTAGTCCTACTCTACGGACCTGCCCGCCCGTAGTCCAACACATCTGATCCACCAGCCCCTGTACCTCTCCGCACGTGGCATCTCTCAATGTGAGCACGGAACATACGAACCTACCTCGCTCGTATCCCCACGTGAGAGTAATTGGATATGAACCTCCCCGTTCATATCATCACATGTCAAACACCATCCATGAACCTACCCGCTCATGGCACAACATCTCCCGATCCAAGCACAACATCATTGTTAGTTAAAACACACACTAGAAATCAAAGAACAACAACATTTCTGCCTGGCTCAGCCCACACACCGCCAGGCGAAACTGTTCCAGACCGCCTAGCGAAACAGGCCCAGATCGCCTGGCGATACATGCCCGCCGCCAGGCGCCAGCGCTCTTCCAGCGCCATTGTTTTTCCACCACCGCCTGGCGGAGCACACCCTTGCCGCCAGGCGCCACACGGTGTAGGGACATCTGACGTTAGTCTAATCGCCTGGCACACTCTCTCGTGCTGCCAGGTGCTACACCAGTGGTCTGCATACTGTCAATTTTCTCACACGGGTATGAGTACATGGACTTATACCACTAATAACACCAAGAAACTCATGATCTCTTATTCTTCACCCTCAACTTAGTGTACTCTTTTCACACTGCACATGATCCATGATCTTTAATTCACTTCCTAAGTGGCTCCAGTCATAACTTGACCTTTAGCATCCATAATGTCACCCTCTCTAAAGATTTTTTTAACTTAACATCACCATTGCTCCATCCAGCACCTTCACTACACCATAAATTTGGTATTTCTATACAATGTTACATAATCCAACCTCATCCATCACCCACTTAAGTCACGAATAATACCTAGAACAATAAGTCCTGATCACAGTTATCCAACCACATATGCAACAATATACTCCCAGAACCCAAATTGCTAAATACAATTACTCTTCCCTCTTCATTCCATAAACATACCTACCAACATACCGTATCATATTCCCTTTTGCGTAAATTTTATCCTTCTCCCAAAAGTACCCTTAGCCCATCAATCTTTCTCTTTTCACTCACCAATAGTTACGTATAATTCAACTACCACAACTCCCTCACGACCAACCACACACTGCACTTAAACTGGGACTGCTCACGTCCTCGCCTGGCGGCTAGCAAGGAGCCGCCAGGCGCTACACCAGAATCAGACCACAATGTACGTGTTCCTGCTTCTCCCGTGAACCCCACCCACTCTACTTCCTTCCAATGACCAGCACTCATTATAAATTCAATAATAACATGATTCCTTGATACTAATCCATTTCCAAACAGTATACTGATTTAATTAAGGCATCCCTAACCTCCAAATTCCAAGGAGGCGAATCACACCCCTACGTAATTGAACTCTTAAGGGTTATAATCACAATCTAATTTATACCATCACAACGAAGTCATTCAAGTACAATTATACATTCAAATAGGATAAATGTCCCAATGGGACCTCAACGCAAGGTAAAAGTCACGAAATCACGGCAAAATAGCGACAACCAGAATGCACCGCCTGGCAGAATTCAACCCACCGCCAAGCAACTCATAACAAAACCCAGAAATAGGGTTACACTGACGTGCCGCCTGGCGGCACATACATGCCCGCCAGGCGATTTCTGGGCGAGGACCCAGAATTTTCGTGGAACAGCGTCATAGTGAAAAGGAAACTCATGCATTCATACAAATATCACATAACCAATCGAACACGAAGTAAAAAAATAATAAGCAACTCCCCTAACCTGGATTCCTTGCTAAATTCGAGTTGGTATGCTTATCCCTTCACCAAAACCTCCCTAGCCTTGGCTTTCCATCCAACCTTTGCGATTTCAGCCTCACTACCTTACTCTATTAGCCCCAATCCTCTGGAAAAACCTTCGCTTATGATAACCACGACCCTCAATGCTATTTCCCCCTCTTTTAACCTTCTCTCTCACTATCACTCTCACTTAATTGTCCCTTTAGTGACTTACACGAATTTTAAATAAAAAAATGATACTAAGGCTAACCAAGTGTTTAATTAACTCTCTGTTTTCCAGCCCTTAGGTTACCTCTCCCTTGGCTGCTAGGTTTCTAACCCTTCCACATTCATGCACAAGAAAAATTTGGCAAAAAGGAATTATTTAGTTCTCACCAAGGTTTGAACCCACACTCATGCACATATCCAACTAAGACCAAACCATCCAACCAATCCTTATTTCATGATAAGTCCTACAATTCTAAGAGTTTATCATCAAACCGCACCTTCAATATATAAACACACAAAACGCATAATTTAAATAACATCCAAGTGACACACATAGGACTCAAACCCAAGTCCTCACACACAATAAAAGTACTCTCAACCATTTGAGCTAGTACCTTTCCACGTCATAGTCCCTCACATTTATTGCTTTAAATGTTCTCGCTACCCGTCCTAATTAAATAATTAATTAAATAACTATTTAATTTTCCCGGGTCTTACACGCCTGGCTGTGATTCATCACCCGCCAGGCGGTTTCTGGAAATTTCCCAGAAACGCAGAAATTCAACCATACAACAGCAGATAGGCATTCAATTATCATACATCACATTTATTATTCTTTTAAAATAAAACCACGGAGTCCAGCTCCCCTTACCTAGATCCTTTTGCTAAGAATTGGTTTGCTTTGAAGAACACCAATGATCACCACGTTCCCTCCTCTATTGGTGTGCTCTCACTTGACTTCAGAACCTCACTCCACCTCACCAATCTCTCTGATTTTCATGCTTAATTTTTAGGTATACTCTCAATTTTGCAAAAACCCTAACTTTAAGCCAAATCCTTCTTTTTAAAGGGTGTCTAAAACTATGTTAATTACTATACCCGAAAATTAAGTCATAATTGAGTTGTTAAATGCAATTTACCACATCCTTATGGCCATTTTCCAGCCACCTCTCTGCTGCCCACTCTAGGGTTTTCTCCCCAACCTTTCATATTCAATTCCAAGCCAAAATGCCAAAAAAATTAAGATTTTAGTTTGGATTTTCCAAGGTTTGAATCCATGACCACTCAATCACCATTTCATAGTATAACCAATTCAACTAATCGTATTTCATGCTTAACAACCCAATTCAAACATCATATCATTCCATAACATAACTTCACAAATGTAAATAATAAAACAATAACAAAGTTAACATACATAAGGCTCGAACCCAAGTCCTCACACACAATCAAAGTACTCTCAACCACTTGAGCTAGTACTTTTCCACATCATACCTACTATGATTTAATGTCATAAATGATTTGCCCACCCGCATTTATTAATTATTTATTTAATTAATCAAATTCTACGGGTCTTACAGGTTGTAGCGGAGAGAGAGAGGAAAGAGTTGTAGAGGCGCAGGGAAGAAGAAGGGGGTTCGCGAAATTGAAACCCTAAATAAACCTTATAGCTTCAGTTCCTTTAACAACTGAGGCTATATACCCTTTTTTGGCACCGGTTACCTGCCACTCGAGGCCAGACACCTAACGGCTAGTGCAATTTTTCAAAAATGCAACCCCTTTTCGGCTTTGGGTCTTCTTGAATCGAGGCCTATAATTGCCCTTGGCACCGGTTTTAGGCGAACCGAAGCCTATAGCACTCTTTCGCTTCGGGTGTTAGCTGAACCGAGGCCTAAAACTTATCTGGAATTGCAAAAATGCCACCGCGCCATTATATGCTTTGTTCCTTGCCAACCGAGGCATATAAGGCGAGGTAAAAAGGAAATTCTGCACTAGTGAAAGGATACATGCATGCCCTAATGATTGCATATTGTATAGGATATAATTTGAAGGATTGAAAAAGTGTGGCTTATCATGGTACAATGAGAAAATCAACAATGAAGATAAAGGTAGGTTAGAAAAGCATTTAATGGACATCAAGAGAATGATGATGCACCAACTCCATTGAATGAAAAAGTTAATAAAATACATAATGTATTTGGGAAAACCCCCAAGAAATCATCTGCAACGAGCCCTTGGAAGAAAAAAAATCAATATTCTTATATCTTCCATATTGGTCAAAGTTAGAGGTTAGACACTGCATAGATATAATGCATGTGGAGAAGAATGTGTGTGATAGCTTTTTGGTACGCTATTTAACATTTAAGAAAAAACAAAAGATGGAGTAAATGCTCCGTTGGATTTGCTTGAAATGAATATCCACGAAGACTTGGCACCAAGGTAGGTTGGTAAGCGTACTTATTTGCCCCCCGCATGTTACATTGTGTCTAAACAATAAAAGATACATTTTTGCCTTTGTCTAAAAAGTGTCAAGGTACTACAAGGACACTCTTCAAATATTAAAAGTTTAGTATCAATGTAGGACTTGAAGCTTGTTGGCCTGAAGTCTCACGATTGTCACATCTTAATGCAACACTTGTTAGTGGTGGCTATTCGTGGAATTTTACCCAAAAATGTTCGACAAACAATAACTCATTTGTGTTCACTTTTCTCTTTAATTTGTAGTAAAGTCATTGATCCTATAAAGTTAGATGACCTTTAAAGCGAGATTATTATCATATGGTGTCAACTAGAGATATTTTTCCCTCCATCCTTTTTTGACGTTATGGTACATTTTCTTATTCATTTGGTAAGAGAAATCAAGTTATGTGGACAAGTATACCTAAGATGGATGTTTCCTATTGACCGCTATATGAAGATTTTGAAAGGGTACATGAAAAATCAATATCATGTAGAAACTTCAATGATATGATGGTATATTGCTGAAGAAAGTATTGAGTTTTGTTCAGATTACATGACAAAAGCAAATCCGATAGGAGTTCCTTCCAAATATGGTTGAATAGGTGTTCTATATGTAACAACATCTAGGGTGTGAATGTGGTAACGAAAGATTGCGCAGAACTATTGCAAGAATATCTATACATATTAAACAACTGATGAGGTGATCCCTTACTTATCTACACCAAAGGCATTGTAAAGACAAAGCATCCGAGACAATAAGAGAAATGGCAATTGATGAAGCATAACATAACATTCATGCCTAGGTTTAAATATGAGGTTTTGAAAGATTCACAATCTTCTAAGACTTTGATATGGCTAGAAAATGGATTGAAGTTTTGATGTTGTAAGTTGTACAAGTTATGAAATTAAGAATTGCACATTCAATACAAAGTCTTTGGATGATAAAAACATAATGTAAAACAGTGGAGTGAGTCTTGATGTAACATCCCGACCAGATATTACGGATTTAAATAATAAAATAAAGAAATAATAAATATACTTCATTTATTGAAATATCATTTCCCAAAAATGAGGAAAAATTTAAAACTCTCATTCATCATAGAGAAAACTTTTAAACTATAGTTATAAACTTCATTACAATCATCAAAGTCTAGTGATATAAACTATCACAATTTATTTAAAATCATAAAACATAAAAACTCCGATAAGATTTTTTCTCCCAAGACTAGCCCTGCTCCGACTCTATGCCTCACCAGATCCACCTGCAACATTATCTGCTCCCATGTACTGTGTACACGATCATCGCCAAACACAAGCAGATAGGGTGAGCTTACAATTACACAAACATTTATAATTACCCATATATATATACACCAGATAAATCATACAAGTACACCAAAGGAATTCCTATCCTTTGATTTTACATAACATGGCCACCACCATATTACTCGTGTTCTATGTCTTCTAACGAATACCTCGAGATGTCTTGCTTCCACACCTACCAGCCATAACTGGTAGAGCATGTGTGGGAAACCATGTTACGGACCACTCTCCGTAACGCTAGGTGGAGTTCCCAATACGATTAACATTTGTAACGTCCCAAGACTACCAAACTAGTCAACTTAATATTGAGGAGGGCAATCTAACTGGACCCATCCGTACACGCCACAACACACACACTCACACTAGCAACACTCACCAACCCGAGCCACAACTCAAGAGTTCCTCGTGTTCATCCGCCATCCCGAGCCATAACTCAAGAGTTCCTCGTGTTCATCCGTCATCCTGAGCCACAACTCAAGAGATGCCATTTCGAGCCACAACTCAAGGCAAACTAAATCAATTGGAAGAGTTTTTTGAGATAGGAAAATTAGAGGGTTGTAAGGAACACGAATTCAGAGGAAAGAAAATGATTAGAGATTAAGCAAAGGAGTTGAATTGGGTTGGAGCCAAGGGAGGAAATTGGTGATGAAGGAAGAACTCTAGAATCATCTATTTTAAAGCTAGGAATCCAGGTTAGGGGATTTTTTATACGTTCTAGTCCATTTTAAGTCTGAATAGCATGCTATACATTCTGAATATTATGAATGATATTTGTTCTGCTTGAATTTCTGTGTTTCAGGAAAATTTCCAGAAACCGTCTAGCGGGCTATGCATAGCCGCTAGGCGACACATAGCGATTCCGCCAATTTTTCTGGGTTTGTATGAAGCGCCTGACGATTGTGAGCTGGGTTATTTTAATTAGAGGAAAAGCTAAATTTAATCGTTTAAGTGTGTTTGATTGTTAAATGGCAATTGATTTCACATCATGGGGCGTGTGAGTGAATGAAACAGTAAAGGGAGGTTTTTATGATTGGCAGAATTGGGGATTTTGTAGAATTGGGGTATTAGTTGTTAATTACACTAAAATTGTTGCTGGAATTGGTCGAGGTGATTAATGGCGTCATTGTTATCGTGTGTTGGGAGAGAACTAACTAAGATATGCAAATAAAAACATTGGGAAGGTGTGAGGGGTTCCTCACAGGTGCGAAAATTCTGGGAAATTGGCCAGAATCACACACACTGCTTGGCGGCATGGGGCTTGCCGCCAGGCACCAACGCAGAGCCAATAATTCTGTGTGGCTACGGGATGCAATGTTAGTTTGGTGATGTTACCGTCTTATTTGGAATTGGAACGCTACATCTTTATGATGTGATGAGGATCCTCGAGCCAAGGGACCTACAACAGGAGCCATGACTAGGAGAATACAAGAGGAATGAGCCTTAAATGCGCATGCAAGGCCCAAGATGAACTTCACATGGGCCAAGGAAGATGTGAAGACCTAGCCAAGCAACAAAACAAGTGCTATTAGGTGCACCAAGTGTGAAGGATATGGACATGAAAATTATCAATGTCCTAATTGGAACGCAAAGTACATGAATCTTCAAGATCTCCAAGATTACATTGTATACTTGAAAGAGGTGAAGAGGAGTGTTAGGCAGAAGCTTAAAGTCAGACGAGAGCAACAAGCAGAAAGGGAGTGGGAAAAGGCAAGACAAGAGAGAGAGTTAAAAAAGGAAAAAGAGCTAAAAGAGAGAAAGGAGAAAGAGTTAAGAGAGCAAGAGAAGAAAAAGAAAAGAGAAAGAAAGGAGCTAGAGATGAGAGAAAGAGAACAAAAGATGAAAGAGCTTAGAGAAAGAAAAGAGCAAGAGCTACAAGAGCGAGAAGAGAAAGAACAAAGAGCAAAAGAAGAAGAAGAACACAAAGAGAAACACGAGAAAGAGTCTCTCCTCACACCCTTGACATGCATGGTTGGGATGAAATCCTTAAAGGGGGATGATAATGCGTTAAATTATTGTTCCCATTCACACCATGATTTTTCATTTTCATTGGGAACACTTACTAACCCCTCTCTTTTTGTCTTAATGCATAGGGAAGACTTATACATTAAGGAGCAATGGCATAAGCAATGGGGTGAGGAAAAGATGATAGAAAAGGCAATAACAACATGGGCAACACATGAATCTGACTTTAATCATCTGCTAGTGTGTTTGTCCTATCCTGAAAATCCTACGGGATTTCAAGGACACTCTTTTTCTATTATGATTACTATGGCTTATTTTCCCTTGTGTTTCATTGTGAATAGTATAGTTGTGTTGAAACTCTTTGATGTGTTCTACAAGTTTATCTTTGATCCTGGAGGACAATCTCCATCCACCTTGATAATAAGAGATTGACCTTTCCCACGATTTCAATCACATTTTTTAGAAAGCACTTTATTTCTATCTTTAGACTATTCAGGTTTTGTGTGCTTTCAACACTTATATATGTGTGTTTGGTTGTAGGTAATAAAACGCTAAAATTCGAGGTCGAATTTTCTCCAACCTGGAGGCAATGATGGAGGCAATGATGGAGGCGTGGCTCAGGATCCTCAGAGCAGTTGATGGAATCATGCCCAATACCTTTAGAGAGCGATCTCGGATTAGCTTCAAATCATAGAATAGGAACTCTTTTATAATTTTTGTAATGTTTTTGTTTGGGCTTCATTGGACCTTTAGTTGTGTTGGGCCTTTTTGGTGTTTCGGCCCATAGTATATAAGCCCATGTGAGACACTTTTGTTTTCAGATTTGAGTTATATGAAAATTTGAGTTTTCTCTCAAGTCTCGAGGTTCTCCTCAGAACCACCGATCCTTATCTTTGAATCTCCGTTTCAAAGTGGCGGATCTTGCTCACTTATCTTGGAATCTCCTCCAAGTGGCGTGATTTCCTTCCGTTCGGCAAAAACCCCCAATCGACGTCCTCCATTTTCCCCCTTTTCGTTTTAGGGTTCATACCCATTTTCGTTCTAGATGAATTTCACCCCAAATCCGAGACGGTCCTTCATAATAGAGGAATTGAGGATCAAATAGATTTAGTGCCTGGGGCAAGTCTTCCAAAGGAGATAGAGTCTCAAGTGCAAGAATTGTTGGAGAAGGGTTGGGTTCAAAAGAGCTTTAGTCCTTGTGTCGTGCCTATTTTGTTAGTGCCTAAAAAGGATGGAAAGTGGAGAATGTGTTGTGATTGTAGGAATATAAATAACATCACCATCAAATAGAGGCATCTAATCCCTGGGCTTAATGACATGCTTGATGAGTTGCATGGGTCCCTCATGTTTTCTAAAATTGATCTAAAGAGTGGTTATCACCAAATAAGAATTAAAGAAGGTGATGAGTGGAAAACCGCTTTTAAGACCAAATTTGGACTATATGAGTGGTTGGTGATGCCCTTTGGGCTTACTAATGCACCTAGCACATTCATGAGGCTAATGAATGACGTTCTTAGAGAGTGCATAGGAAAGTTTGTGGTTGTCTACTTTGATGACATTTTGATCTATAACAAGAGCTTGCATGAGCCAATAGACCATCTAAGGTCTGTCCTTACCATCCTTAGGGTAAATAATTTGTTCGCAAATAAAGAGAAATGAACTTTTTGTGTAGATAGTGTTATTTTCTCAGGTTTTGTAGTAAATAAAAATGGGGTCCATGTTGACCCTACAAAAATAAAGGCCATCCAAGAATGGCCTACTCCTAAAAATGTTGGAGAGGTTAGGAGCTTCCATGGTTTGGCAAGCTTTTATAGG
>Ga0214542_1011879_pt1 | contig 11621 bp, 6 predicted proteins | sample CNSS1metaG_FD_160096 | JGI IMG/M metagenome (GOLD analysis project Ga0214542, IMG submission 160096) | Root nodule microbial communities from cowpea collected in UCLA plant growth center, Los Angeles, California, USA - CNSS1 | ecosystem: Host-associated > Plants > Roots > Nodule | place: USA...
AGTAACTAAAATGGTAATCTACAAATTTTAAGGAGAAAAAATTTTTTATATTTAAATGAAAGTATCAACCTTATCAATTTTTGTGCTAGAAAGAATATTAATAAAATTTCAATTGGTACAAATTTCCTTAGTTTAATTATGTGAAGGAGAATGAGCATATAGGATTAAATTTCCACCTTACAAGTTTTGTATAGTTGAGTTAGGATTAAATTTCACCTCTTAATATGATATCAGAGTCTATTCTAACAAAGTTTGTTTGGTCTATTGTTTCACTTGCTATTAGGTATCTATCGGACCACCGACAAACATCTAATCATATACATCGATATGAGGAATGTGTGTTGAAAATATCACATAAATTAGAAGTAAGGTCAATTTATAGTATATAAATAGATGTAAACATCACATTATGAACTGATCTTGTAATATTGACTTAGCTTAACATCTAGCTCTCAATATCTCATTAAAGGTGTTTACTTTGTTTAAAAATAATAAATATATGCTTTCATAGCTTAGTTGGTTAGAGCACTCGTTTGGTAAGTGGGAGGTCTTGAGTTCAACTCTCAATGAAAGCAAGACTTTGTTTCACTAGTGTATCTTTTTTTAGTTTACATAGTGATTCATTCTTTAAATATAGGAAATATTTTTTTTAGACTTGATCAAACAATTTAGATAAATGTGACTATTAATCAAAATCAATGCACTGAAGAGAAAAATAGTGAATATTCATAAAAATTGAATTTTAGAACTAATAAATTTTATGCATAATATTCAAGTTAAAAAGACACTAAAATGTTCTACAAATTGAGCAGAAAGAATTTGTGATATTTACTTTCATGATTAAATGAAAGTATCAACCTTATAAATTTTTGTGCTACAAAAGATAGAATATCAATGAAATTTCAATTGGTACAAATTTCCTTAATTTAATTATGTGAAGGAGAATGAGGAGATAGAAGGGGTTCTTCCAAATTGGTTTTACAACATTCTTTTACTGAAGAAGAATCCTTGTTTATGGATATTTTGACTTCATAATATTCAAGTTAAAAAGACACTAAAATGTTCTACAAATTGAGCAGAAAGAATTTGTGATATTTACTTTCATGATTAAATGAAAGTATCAACCTTATAAATTTTTGTGCTACAAAAGATAGAATATCAATGAAATTTCAATTGGTACAAATTTCCTTAATTTAATTATGTGAAGGAGAATGAGGAGATAGAAGGGGTTCTTCCAAATTGGTTTTACAACATTCTTTTACTGAAGAAGAATCCTTGTTTATGGATATTTTGACTTCCTCTGTGGAATTAAGCATTGATTCTGAATCTCTCTTAACATTCACAACTTCTTCAGCTTTTCCCCAAAGCACAATATACAACCCAATGATCACTGCTATTGAGCCAGTCAAGCTTAAAGAGAAAAAAAAAAAACAATGCATCAATTACTTAGAATATACATATATGAATTAGTTAGAATATATAAAGGAAAAGTAATACATTTTAACAAATAAAAAGTGAGAAGTAAAACAAATTCATTTCAAAAAATGAGTGAAATCCATGTTTTAGGAAGTAAAAACACCACTAACCTATTCTTGTTTTATTTTAACTTAGATTTAATTAATTTTTTTTTTGTTTTATTATTTATTTGTCCGATATGGTTTCTATAATTGATAAAACTTCAACCAAGTTCTTCTATTCAAAAATACAATCCTCTTACAGTTATTTAAGTCCCTTGTTTTTAAAAATGCAAATATATGTGACACTTTCATTTATTGAAATGTTTACTCTTAATTTTTAATTCTCATGTGTTGGTTATAAATTATATTATGTTGTTGGAAATTCCATATACACTAGAGATAAGCAAGTGTAATTTTCATCTTACAAGTAAGTTTTACATAATTGAGTTAAGCTTAAATTTTATTTTTTAATATGATATCATAATTTATCCTAATGAAGTTTATTGCATCTATTATTTCACCCATTACCTAGTAGTCTCCATCACTCACAAATATCTAGTAAATAAACTATATACCTTGATACGAGGGATGTGTGTTGAAAATCTCACATCAATTAGAATTAAGGTCAAATTATAGTATATAAATAAATGTAAACATTACTTTATAAATTAATTTTGTAAGATGCATCTACCTTCCATTCTCTCGTTGAAATTTTCTAGTTTGTTTAAAAATGTTGAACATGTGCTTTCATAGCTCAGTTGGTTAGAGCACCCGTTTAGTAAGCGGGAGGTCTTGAGTTCGACTCTCAATGAAAGCAAATATTTTTTTTTTCACAATTTTACATTACCTTCCAACGTATACTTCCTCCTGTAGTAGAAAAGGAGCCAATATGGTGACAAACACTGCCATAAGAGGATTGAACATTGCACTGAAAAGAGGACCTGTGATTGAGATGCACCATGCTTGGAGAAAGAATGATACTGCAGATCCCATAACTCCCTGCATATGCAATATTATATAAGTTTTCTTTTTCCATTGTAAAATTTATCATCCACACACTTACTCCATATAAAGCAGAACCAACTTCAAGTAAAGAATTAATCTTCCATGTATTTGGATCTGGTTCCAACAGTAGTGTCACTAAAGCTGATTGCACTGTTGCTATAAAACACATCCAAGCCGAAAAGGACAAGGGATCTGGGTGGCTTTTGGAGGCAGGAACCTGAAAGATGAGATCATACAAAGTTATGTTGTATGAAAAAATTATAATATATACCACTCAACTCTTCTCTAATTCATAGACATTGATTGATTACAAATATGAAGGTTTAAGATATTGTAAAAGTTTATATATATACCATGCATTTTTATGGATTATGAATTCTACTTTAAACCTAAATTAATCTTATAAAATCGGTTTTAAGAGAGTATTTGTACTATTTATATATGATAAATTTGTTTTATCTCTAATAAAAAAATTATCTCTAACACATCAATACACATATGAACGTAGATCAGATCCAGTTCAAGGGCAAAGTAGGTAAAATCTTTGCTTTAGACTTCTAAAAAATAAAGAGCTCAAAATTATTCTTTTTAATACTAATTGTTTTAGGTTTCCAATTAAAAATTCTCATAACAGTTTTAGTTTTAAATATGTTTAGGCCTTCAAAAATAAGAATATATCATTTTTTAAGTTTATTTTAGACCTCCTCACCTAAACCTTAAATCTTATCTAGGATTATATATTTATAAGTGATTTAATAACGATTTGATAATATATGACATAACAAAATTAAAATATAACAAATTTCTTTAAAATATATTTTGGATGATTCTAATATTGAGAAGTAAAATTTAAATCTAAAACCAATATGTAAGATGAAATTTACGGTATTTTTGTATTATAAATTTATTTTATCCATAACCTACTCATCGACATGTATTAAACTTGAAGTGTTATAGCAAAAAAGTACCATCAGTATGAGCCAGGTTGACCAAGAGAAGCAGCATCCAATGAGAAAGAGACAACCAAGGAACCAATTATCAGTTGCTGAGGAGGCCATGATGATGGATTTTGATGGCAGGTTTTCTGCATTTAGAAGCTTTGGACCCTTCAACAAAGCTATGGACACTGCTCCACTCACACATATCACTGTTCCTACTATCTTCGCTATGGATCTCAAGCTTCCAATGCTCACTTTCTCCATTCTGGTTTTCCATGTTATGTTCAAAGTCAAACAAAACAAATCAGAATTTGCATTGCATGATTTCAAAAGTGGATTCACATTGACTTCTAGACATTAATTTAATTACCCTGCACAAACTGCTATCACAAATGTTACTGCTGGAACAAGATTCACCATTGCAGTTGCCACTGAAGAATTTGTCAGGTATAAACCCTCGCAAAACAGATTTTGATTCAAGGTAATCCTGCAACATATATCATTAGAATCAATACAAACACTAATTCACATCCTTAAAATCTATACATTCTAATAATTCATATACCTTATATATATATACTATTTTAAACTAAGTGAATGTTTCGGTGCTCTTTCAAAGAAACCTAGTTTGGTATCAAAAGCATGTTATTGATCACTGGAGAGATACAACATGAATGAGAAATAAGTTCAATCCACACGTAAAGAATTGACATTATCTTGAACCAAAAACCTTAAGACAATGGGATTATAGGTTTTCATTTTTGTATAGTACTTAACTTTTTCATTTTTATTCAATGTAAAATTTAGACTCACACTTAAATTCTAAACACATCGATCACATTATCATCAAGCAATGCCTCTCCGGAGACTACTCTGACGATATCTTCACCTTTATAAGAAGACTATATGAGACACCAAAACAGGTTTCTTTGAAAGAGGGCACCATTTCATTCACCTTTATAAGACTATATATGAGATCTTTATATATAGTATGCATAAAATGTATGTGTTTATTGTATGTATGGAGTTAAGAAAGGAAACAAACCCTACGAAGGAGACCAAGAATATCCAGGAAAAACTCTTCAAGTTTAAGTAATAGGAACCAGAATTTCTCCTGTGAAATCAACAATCAGATTAAAAACATGAGATGGAATTGAAGGATGGCGAAAAAGAAAAATTTGGATTCTCTGTTAGATTTTTCGTACTATTTATCCATTGTGCTTTCAAAATATATTGATGGTCACCGATTTTAAAATTTTAATATATATTAAAAAGATTGTTAAAGTATTAATGTAGTGTATCTTTAATACTTAACAGAAGACGGTAAAAAAAATTCAATAAAAAATCTAGACTCGAAAAAGAGAAAGAGAAGTGATGATGAATACCCTGATAAATAAGCTATTGGAGCAATTACAATGGTTGCAAGAAGATGGCGATAGACCACAAAGACCCTTGGATTCATTCCTTCTGAGAAAACAAGTCTTGTGCTGAGACTAAGTCCTGTATAAATGAACTGATTAAACACCATACCCATTACTGGAAGATACGACTTTAACGTTCCCATTTTTCTCAGCTTCTTACAACAATGGAGTCTTAGCAATATAGATTAGAGAAAAGTTTGTAGTTCTATATGATTCCAATGCATGTGAGGTTTATATATATATACACCAACTTCTACATCTCAAACACTTAATTCAAACTATTTTATTCTTTAGCATCATGTGGGTTTATACATGTATGAATAATGTAGATGTAAATATTAAATATTTCACATTATTTCATTACAGGTTCATGTTAGTTCTGACTAATAAAATGAGTTGAAAAGTCTATTTTTTATTAAAGATTAGTTTTAAGTTGAAATTTAATTAATATATATTAATTATAAATATGAATTAAATATCTCACACTATTTCATCACATGTTCATGTTAATTATGACCAATAAAATATTTGTTTAAAAGCCTCATTTTCCATGCTTTGTCAAACAATTTTATTTAATGGAGGTTGATTTTTAAGTTGAAATCTAATTAATGTATATTGAAAATATTAACTAAATAGTTTACTGTAATTCATTAATGTTCATGTTAATTTTGACTAATCAAATATTTGTTCAAAAGTTTCGTTTTTCAAATTTGTTAAAGAAAACAACTTCATTTAATGGATTTTAAGTTGAAATTTCTAATTAATATATATATATATATATATAGTAAATATTAATTAAATATTTCACATTAATTATTTTATTACCTGTTCATGTTGATTTTGATTAATTAATAGAATATTTTTTTGAAAAGTCTCATCTGAAATTAACTCTATTTAATGGAGGTTGGTTGTATAAGTTTAAATCTAATACACTATTAGTATATAAAAATATATATAAAGGAAAATAGTAGGGAATTTCCCTTCGTCTCTCTCGAATTTTGGAATGATGTTTATATCAATTTTAAGCTGTATGACGATATTAAAATTATTTTACATTCTACTCTAAAATATTTCGTGTATATATTTATATATATTTATTAGAGTTCTCTGAAAGATAAATTAAATTTATAGTATATAATTAGATGTAAATTTCAATTTATAAACCAGTTTTATAGAATTAAATATGACATTAATATTACTTGTTATAGAATCATTCATCGATATTTATTTAATTTTATAAAAAATATATTAAAGATCACATAAGTTATAACATCTTAGACCATTTATTTTCTCACCCACTTTATCAACCTAATTACTATGTCCTTTAGTTTATGATGAAATTATAATAACAAATAAATTGGAATTATAAATGTTTTTTTCTATAATAAGAAATCGAAGGATTTCTTCAGATCATTATTATTCCATAAGAAATTTCGATAGCATGTATTTACTAGATATTTTAATTAACATTTCTGGTATTTAGCTTAACAACTCTATCTTTTTTATTTATTTCCAAGGTAATACAGAAGAATACACATGTATAAAATACAATACAAAGCAAATAGTTTGTAATAACATCCATATCATTAAAAAATTAATAATTGGCTAATAAAATTGGTTAGGCATTTATTATAATGTTAATTAGTGTTAATTTTTTTAAGGAAAAAATATTATTTATTTATGGGAAATTTATATTTTTTAAATGATATTACTATATTTATGGAAGAACAAAAGTTTATCAAAAATTGTTATCTTGAAATATTTATCAAAGTTCTTTATCAAGAAATGAGATTATTCTTTATAAATTAATTTATAGAGATTGTAGCTTTTGTCTATAATTGAAGACAAGTTCAAATACATTGAACCACGCTGTTAAATATTTTTTTTTTAAATTATACTCCAATAAAAGAACAACACACATAAATCATGGAAAAAATGTAATAAATGTTAAAAATAAAATTCCATAAACCATACCTTGGGCTAAAGTTTGCTACCGGTCAATCCAATTTGAATTTATGAAGAATATGAGTAAAAAATCTTCAACCTTATGGGATGAGTTAAGGTTTAACTCAAGAAAAATGGCTTCTTCTAAAGAATGACTTAATCTCACATCTATACTCTTTTCAAATTATTTGTGGAATACATAATTTTTTCCGATATCTGTTTCTTTAGTGAAAAGACCGAAGTTATGTTGAAAATCTATGATATACAAATACGATACGTGTATCACATACAATACATGTATCATATACGATACATATCTAATATGCCAGTACATTTATTTTGAAAATAATAAGATACAATACGTGATATATACATATTAAAAAATGTATAATAATTCTTAAAACATGATAAATAAATGAATGTTATTGTGTAAATTCAAATTAAAATTATATATACTAAAGTTGTCAACATAGAAAATTATAAATTTGTCATCACAAAAATACTACTTAATTGTAGATTAGATACTTCATTGATAAATATTTGTAAAGTACCCTAAAGTATCATATACAAATACGTGTCGGACACGGATACATGATCTAAATTGGAGTATCGGTACATCATAGTTGAAAACCCTAAATCAACTAAAGATATGACTAGTATATAAATGCAAACTTCTTTTTACAAACCGATTTTGTGAAACTGAGTTAACAAAAATCCACTAAAAATATGACTAAATTATAATATATAAAATGCAAATCTCACTTTATAATCTGATTTTCTGAAATTGAGTTAACAAAAATTCACTCAAGATGACTAAACTATAAGATACAAAATGCAAATCTTATTTTTCAAGCAGATCTTATGAAGTTGAGTGAAATTTTAAGTCCACTTCCTAATTATTCCCGACAATTATCCCTTTTGTCAAAAGAGGAAAGTTGTTTCTAAATGCACTGGAAACTACCATCATAGAGTCAAGAGGTATAAGCTTGAACATAGCTTGGCAAAATATTAACGGTGTGTGTCGCAACCGAAATTTGCGAAATTTGGTGTTGCCAGTGTGTATATGCAGATATTCAAGGGAAACAAACTATAGAAATGCTTCACGACTTTTTGTTGGCAGCTCTAGATCAGGTTCAGATTCACTCAAATGTAAGAAGTACTGATCCACCATGTCTTGAGACACCTTTTGTAAGGTTGGAGGATCCCACTGCATAGGAATTTCAAACACAGATTTATACCATAAACGGGAAAATTAAACCATTCATACCACTTTTTGGTTAATCACATGATTTTCATATCTGAAAGAAAACTTGTAACATGATAGTGTTTTATGTTTTCAAAAACCAAAATGGTGTTTTACCCTTTCAACAAGATAATACAAACAGTAAGTACCTTTGGTGCAAAGTCCTTGTCCACCACGCGTGCCCTTACACCCTAAAATGAATTTTCAAATTAACTCTTGTATTTAAACAGAACAAGTTTGTTTCTGTGTGCAGAGATTAAAAATAGTTGTACCTCACAGAAATCCCCAGATATTTGCCCATGTATTGCTTGTAAAGTCATACGGTACTCACGCAGCAAACATTGATCAAGAGTCTGAAATCTACCTTCACGTATCTGCATCAATTAGATGTATTGGAATAATTTATATTATCTTCTAAGCAACTTTGTAAAAGTTGTTCTTTATTGTACCTAGTCCTAGGGGTGAACTTCATTTTGTTCATTTTTTTTCTATTACAATATTGAGAGAAATTTATAATATATATATATATATATATATATATATATATATATATATATATATATATATATGTGTGTGTGTGTGTGCGCGCGCGCGCGCGCAGTGACAGATCTAAGATCCTAAGTCAATGGGGCAATACGTTGTGAGAGCAAATATAAAAGATGCAGTGGGGGGGAGGGGAGGGTGATAATTTTAACAAAATTAGGGGGTGCGCTTGTTCACCCTCGTGTATATGTAGGTCCACCACCGTATGTATGTATGAATATATGAATATGAAGAACTAAGTGAGATCTCTCAAGTACCTTTTCTTGTATATTCTTTCTGAAGTAGATGAAGTACACTATAAATGTGATTTCTCATAAGAACAAAGAAATTAGGAATTGTTTAGACTTTAGACATGCCAAAGGAACTCACAGATCTCAAGGCAACCTTCAAGCTCAATGGAGCGGCTTCTTTGAGTCTATTTAGGGTAGCAATGCACCATGCATCTTTTGTTTCACTTGCTGCATTTTCCTAAGAGAAATTTAAGAATAGTAAGAAATATAGAAAATGTAAAATGTTCACCAAATAATCAACCCACAACACACGCAAAAAGAAAGGACATGCAAGAAATTTGCTCCTACAAGCTTGATATTGCAAAGAATTTTTGTGTGGTTCTTAAATGACATCAGTAATGTGTTAGAAGATGTTGCTACAAAATTGTGTCATTAGGCTGAGCCTCTCTTTCTTGCAGGAAAACACTGTCCTAAAATCGCTGCACATCACTGAGAACTCTTAACGAGGATTGTTTTTCTCTAGATAAATTTAGAATAAATTACAATGTAAACATGTAAAGAACAATGGATTTTCATAATAAAGAATAGTGTTGGAAAGAAGACACTGAAACATAAAGAAAGATGTGCATCTCACCATAGCATCAACAATCTCTTCAACTGTGTCATGGCAAAAGCATTTATCTAGAATTTCAATCCTAAGAAAATGAAAAGTAGAAATAAGGGTTATAATATATTATAAGACAAAATATGAGAGACAAGGAAAATAAATTGAGCATTCCAAAAACATATTTTCATCAGACTATTATCTTATCTTCTTATTGGCCTTCAGCTAATGGATGATTTAACTTTTATAGGGAATGAAGGGCAATTCCAAGACAGTGTACTTTTCAGTTTCTTTTTTCTTTATATACAGAATTCATTGCCATTCTCTCTCTGTTTTTTTAATTATTTCTTCTTTATCCAAAAAACATAAACCCTAGGCAGAATGTAAGGTAGGTCAAACCTTTGTAGTACGCTACTGCTGTCTGGATGTACAAGGTCCCCATAATGTTCTAAAGTGGCTTCAATGACAGATGGGTCATCAGTAACTAATTTCCCCAGCTGTTCTTCAATTAAAGGAAGCCTCTACAGAATAGGACAAGCCAAGCAAAAAAAATTGGCTTTTAGAATCTGAAAACTTTTCCATTAAAGTAAATCAAGCAAGAATCGTTTAGCAGAACCAAACTGCACTTAATGAATAGTGTGTAGCAAGCCCACAAGTAACCATCTCTACTCCGTTGAGCTTTTCCCCTGTCAGAGCCAAGTACTCTCCTGCATAGAATAACAATGTTTGAGACAAAGAAAGCCAAGATGGAGGAAGTTCATCAAACATAATTTCACTTGATGACTAAATCTGAAGATTCTGAACCCATGAATTTTTCTCAGCCATTTTTGAGGAAAATAGGCTGATTAGCCTCTTTAACAATCTCATCAGTCAATTATTTCAGAACGCATGACCATACCTAAATGACCAGGTAAATGTGAAAGATAAAAAGATGCTGCAGCATCAGGGTGGAATCCAATATGAACTTCAGGGGTAGCAAAAATCTGCAAAATGGGGATAAGTTGTAATAAAACTAAGCATATGCATCCAAGGTTTTATATGCACATATCAACCAAATGAAGACAAACTTCTAGAAAATTAAAATTATCAAATTTATGATATATACAGGGCACAAACTACATGGCAAAAATATGCCATGTCTCCAAATACTCACTTAAACCATTCAATAAGAGTATCATTTCTATAGACCCAAATTAAAAAACAAAAAGTTCTCAAACTAAAATAGAAAAGGAAATCCCAATTCACAAGTCCTATCATCCAATAACAAATCCAACAATCATAAATACAAGAATAATAGATATAATCTCACACCATCAAAATTGACAAAAATGAGATCAATGCAGAGATTGATTTCATACAGTTTTGTCTGTTGCAACACGGAATGTCCCAGGGATTGAAACTCCAGCCCCACCACCCATGGTAATGCCATTTAGAAGTGCCACCTGCATGAAGTCCATTATTGCATAACTTGTGTTTAAGTGGTAACTGACTAGAAAACATAAAAATTCCTTTTTATCCAGCATGCTTGCTGGCATGTGATGAACGGATATGGCTTGTCTGAAATACTCTATTTTACAAACTGTACATCTTAAGGAAATGTTGTATCCAATAATTCTGTTGATATCTTAAAAAATAGAATCGTTTATAATTAATCTTTCATCACAGAATATTAAGCTACATAGTAGATGCAAAGCGAATATTAAATAAACATGTAATGTAACTTAATCACTAGTATCACATAAGTTAAACACTTTTGCAGAAAAGATGTATAATTACAACATATGATAGTATTTTTCCATGTAGTTATATGTCACTAAAATAAAATACTAAGATTATTAAAATTCACATAAAAGTTTAAGTATAATCAATGTATCAAGTTGTTAATTTATACTTCTTCCACAACATACCCAAATTTAGTTAGAAGCCAAATTTTGAATAAAATTATGATAATGTAATAACACAATGAGAAAAAATAGATGGTCTGATATTCTTAAAATTATAGAAATTTGTTTTCTCACAACTAACTATCATAATACGGCTTCTATTTTGTTTTAGTATATACATTTGGTGTTATTTTACCATCTAAGTGTAACATCCCCGGATCCTCTGTGTAACACCCCCGGATCCTCTTGGGCTTACCAGGCATCCCACCTGCCACCCTCAAACCGGTTGTGTTAGGTCTGCAGCCCAATACACCCCAACCCATCACCCTTCTCCGTCCATTCATACTGGGTGA
>Ga0214542_1011880_pt1 | contig 11620 bp, 8 predicted proteins | sample CNSS1metaG_FD_160096 | JGI IMG/M metagenome (GOLD analysis project Ga0214542, IMG submission 160096) | Root nodule microbial communities from cowpea collected in UCLA plant growth center, Los Angeles, California, USA - CNSS1 | ecosystem: Host-associated > Plants > Roots > Nodule | place: USA...
TTTCTGAAAAGGGAACAAAGGCAGAATGAGGGAATATGGTAGGGTATGGGGTCCTTCTGTAGGGCAGGGCCTTGGGCCTCCGAAAAGGCCAGGCCCAAACTCTACAGTACTGAAAAGAGGGCTTACACTATCAAATATTATTTTCAAATTCGGTTGTCATGAAAAAAGTGTTTTACATTAATTTATACTTAAACTAAATATTTTATAATTTAATTAAAGACGAAACATAGTTTTTAATATTACTTTAAAAAAAACTTAGTTAACCCAATGAATAAATATTTTATATTTAATTTAGACAAGAAACACGATTTTTTGGGATAGCTTAGACTAAAAAATATTTAAGTCAAATTTTTTAACGAATAAATTTCACTTTTATAGCATTTGATAAATTTTAACTAACACTAAAACTAATATGTTAAATAGTATGTTGGTAACTCCCTTTGAATAATTTTTTTTTTTTTCTGGTTGGTCTAGCTGGTTTCGATTCCAGCTTATTTAGAAATTTGAAAAAGTATGAAAAACTTGTGTTTCTGTGATGTAGAAACATTGAAACATTTTATGCGTATAAAATTATTTTCGTGTCTTCACGTGCATAATCACTTAAATTCTAAAATAATTGATCCTCCATGATTAGAATATTCGTTACCTACTACTACGAACTTAATTTATTGCATCTGTATTCACTTTCCAGCACAAAATAGAACAAAGAAAATTCTTAGTTTCTTTTACCTTTCAAAGCGCTATTATTCAAATAATAAATTCAAATACATTTACAATGGAACACGTGCCCTGAGTCAGTAGATAATATAAAATAAAATTTGAATACGAAAAGAAAGAAAGTGTTGAAATTAACCAAAGTTTGGTGGAATATGAAAGGAAATTTCCTTACAAGTGAGCAGAGACATCTAAAATATTAACATGGTGTGAAAATAAAACAGAGAAACATAGTTTTTTCTTTTTTCTCAATCATTTGGCCACTTGTCCCTTTATTATGTTTTGTGTAACACCAATTATATGCCTTTAAGAATGAATGTTTTGACCTTGTTAATAGATTGGTTCAAAGTTAAATGGGCAAAACTCTGACACACTTGAAACCTTGACCAAGTTGATAGTGTTTGTGTGTTGATGTTAGGCAAAGACCATGACTAGGACCTCGATCATCTTTATTTATTTTTTCGTTGAACAGGTCAAAATCAAAACGACAACTTCTCAAAATTTGCTGTTAATTATGAATGCTTGGTTGGCCATTGCCTAAACGACACACACTCATTTCATTCAACAATTTTATGCTTTTGAGGTCATTGTTAGAGGTTTAGCTTCAATAGTTTCCACTATATATATTTTTTTAAATCTTATATCAGGTAAACATAAAAGTACAAATTTTATCTTGATTTATAAGATTAAGATCGAGTTATTTAAAGTTTATTTTTTAACGTGATATCCGAATTACAAGTTAAAAGTTTTGTAAAGTTTATTGCTTAACCGTTTTTGCTTTAACAACCAGTGTTGCATAGTGCATGGCATGCATCATATGCAGAATCTTGGTCAAAATTCAAGTTATGCCTTTTGTTCCTTCCTTTCCGCTTTAAAGGTTTTACTTGCTTCAAACTTCAAGGTCATTTTATTAAGTTTTCTGCACTATTAGCACTTCATTTGTCTACGGGCCTCAAAGTTAGTGAACGACTACTGTTACAAATTGGAGGAGAGTGTGAAAAAATAACATGAATTAGAAAGAAACACTCGTCGACAAGGGCTGTTTTCAAACCTCGGATGAATTTTATAATGTACAACGTTTTGTCAACTTTTTAAAACCTTAATCATTGAAGAAGACATATTTGGGTCTCTTTGAAATGCTAAATTAGTTGTTATTGTTACTAATGACGGTGTAATTTAAACAAAAACAGAAGTCAACAGGAAGATGAGGAAAAAAAAAGTAAGAAAATGTTGAGTGGCTTGGCCGTTTGGAGTCTTGGTCGTAAAGCATGCTTCGGAATTGGTTTGATGGGCACCGACAATGATTATAGTGTTAGCCTTTTAGGCTATAATCAATGGTCGGAGGAAGAAGTAGGAAGAATGAGATTGATTGCAGAAAAAGAGGAATACAGAGCCAAAAAGAAAAAGAAACTAAAAAATTATAAAAAAAAAAATAGATATAGGAAGAAAAAGTAGAATAAGTGGGCCTCAATATTTGTTGTGCTTGAAAATAAGGTTTGAATTGGTCTTAAGAGGTGAGTTTCTTTCTATACCTCCATAGTTTCAATAGGCACCCTCATGAATTTCCAAATTCTAAATTTACATTAGTTCCAAATTATTTAATACAAAGATGTTTTCAAATGTACGGTTCATAATACAAATTTGTATTTCAGAATACAAAATTGCACAACTATTTTTTAATTACATAATCTAGAATTTAAAATTTGTATTTCGAAATCTATATTATGAAGTATAAAATAAAAAATACATTTTAGATTGCATAATATAATTTTTTTTTCAATAAAAAACATAATATGAAGAAGATGAAAAACCAAGGAGAAATCTGCAGTAAAAATAAGAAGATGAAGAGTGGGGAAAAAAATACAGGTGTAGGAAAAAGAAGATGAAAGTAGTAATATAAGCCTAAACAGGTCATTTTACTACTTGTAAGGAGGTACAAGCTATTGTTTTGGGCCGAAACATGAAATTAATTGTTGGCCCATGTTCAATAGTCCTTATTGTTTTCGTAATTATAAAAAAAAATTCCATTGGTCGGCCTGTTTTGTTGCACCCACACGAAGGCTATAATGGCTATTTACCCTCCTTCTATTACTTATGCACTCCCTGTCTTGTTTTTTATTTCTTCTAAATTATACTCAATTTTCTCTACCTCGTATAACCCTCCTCCTTCTTTACAAGGGATACACTCACTTCTTGTCCTCAGCTATGAATCCAGAAAACATTGAATGGAGGCAATAGCCTTTTTTTTTTTTATTTATTTATCAAAATTAAGATTTTAACACATGTTTGATGTGTTATTTATGTCAGTGAAGATTTGGAGTGATTAACTAATTTTGATGTGCAAACAAGACAACTTAGACATGAGTAAAATTCATAAAAAGAGAAAATGCTAGATTATTATATGTTCAGTGAGCACTGAAAACTCAAATAATATGCTATTTTCCAATTAGAGTATTTTTGGTCAACAAAAAAAATACTAAAATAAAAATTAATACAATTGCAGTAAAGTTTACAAACGGGTGAACTATATAATAATGGTGGACAAAAAATTCAATTTTTATGATCCAATCCACTTTTTCTATGATCCAATCCATTTAATATCTATTCTATTAAAAATACAATCCATTTAAAATCCATTTTATTGGATTTGGATATCAATCTAATCTACATTTTATATATTTTATGGATTGAATATCCATTCTCGAAATCTAGATTTTCAAAATAGATAATCCAAAATATCCAATCCAAATTTTCACTTTATATTTTTTGTTAGGTTAGGTTAAAGGTTGAGACGGACTAGCCCAAATTTAGTCGTATTTAATTGAGTTGACATGCCCCTGTACAAAATTTGACCGAATTAGGCCAAATTCTGTCAAGTCGGTCCCGATCGAGATTTGACCCAGTTGATCCTGGACAAATTTGGAAATATTCAGCCAAATCTGTCAAATTCTTTGGTGTCAGCCCTATGGACACAAATTTGGATCCACATCCATTATTTGGATCCAAAATGGATGTAGATTAGATTTTCGATAAAGGTGACACCATAGAATTTAACATATTTTTTGTTGAGGCCAACGAGGCCAAATTTCAGCATGACATGAAACTGGATGACTTTCGAACGAATTTCGGTCGAGGATGACGTGACAAAATTTGGGCTAAGGTCGACTCGACAAAATTTTAGTCGAGATCGACTTGACTGGATTCGACTGAATTTCGGCCAGGGCTGATTTTGCCTAATACGACCGAATTTTGGCCAGAGCTGACTTGGCCAAATGTGGCCACATTTGGGTCAGGTCCTAATCAGTCAAATTTCGGTCAGGGTTGACTCCACTAAATTCGTCGGCCGGGACCGACTTGACTGAATATGGCCAATTTTCGATCACAACCGACTAAGTTGAATATAGTCAAATTTTGTTCGGGACTTAGTCAACCGAATACGGCTAAATTTGGGCAAGTGCCGACTTGACCAAATTTTTGTCATGACCAACTCGACTGAATTTGGCCAAATTTAGGTTAGAATCGACTCGCCTAAATATGACCAAATTTCGATAGCGATCAACTCTGCCGAATACGACCAAATTCAGGCCAGGACAAACTCGATCAAATTTTGGTTGAGGCCAACATGACCGAATTTTGACCGGAGCCAACTCGACTGAATTTTGGTCGAGGCCAACACGACAAAATTTTGACCGGAGCCAACTCGACTGAATTCGGCCGAATTTTAGTCATGGCCAACTTAGTTGAATACGACCCAATTTTGATCGTGACCGACTCATTTGAATACGGTCAAATTTCACCCTAGGTCGTCTCAACCAAATACGACCAAATCTCAATCGGGGCCAACTCGGCCAAATCTCAATCGGGGCCAACTCGATTGAATTCGACCAAATTTTGACTGGAGTCAACTGGCTGAATACAGCCAAATTTTGGTCGCGGTTGTCTCGGTCGAATACAGTCAAATTTTGTCTAGGTGGACTCAAGCCAATGCAGTCAAATTTGGGTCGGTGTGAACTCAACCAAATACTACCAAATTTTGTCCAAGATCAGTTGGGCCAAATTTCGATCGAGACCGACTTTACAGAATTTGGCCAAATTTTGTATAGGGTCACGCCAACTCAATCAAATACGACTAAATTTGGACTAGTCGGTCTCAACTTTTAGCCTAACCTAACCAAAAATATAAACTGAAATTTTGGATTGGATATTTTGGATTATCCATTTTGAAAATATAGATTTTGAGAATGGATATCCAATTCATAAAATATATAAAATATATATCAGATTGATATCCATATCCAATAAAATGGATTTTAAATGAATTGACTTTTTAATAAAATAGATATTAAATGGATTAGATCATAGAAAAAATATATTGGATTATAAAAAATTGATTTTTTGCCCACCATTGATTAGAATTTTGTGCACATCTCTTCGCATATTGAATGTCAGAATAGAAAATCAATAAAAAAATATTGTCTGCCAACATCTAAACACTTTTCTAAAATCATCAATGTAATGATAGGAAACATCTGTAAAAACTTCAAATTATTGTTGTTGCATAAGGTTAACTTTCCTATTTCCGGTAAAATAATGTTCTTTCTCTTCTTTCGATCAATAAGAAACTTGAAGAAGGATAAACAACAAAAAAGAACCTTAGCTATACTGCAACCAGTAAACCAAAGCACCATTATTTTATGAAAGAATCAAGTATTTCACTGCAATAATGTGAGACGTGAAACATGGGACGTGGAAGGTAAGACGTGGGCGTGATACGTGGGACATGCGACGTGCGACATGAGGCGTGAGACGTGAGACGTAGGACGTTGGACGTAAGACGACGTGGGACGTGAGACGAGAGACATGAGACGTGAGACATGGGACGTGAGATGTGAGACGTGGGACGTGAGACTCGGAACGTGAGACGTGGTACGTGAGACGTGAGACGTGAGACGTGAGACGTGAGACGTGAGACGTGAGACGTGAGACGTGAGACGTAGAACATGGAACGTGGGACGCAGGACGTGGGACGTGAGAGACGTGGAACATGAGACGTAGGACATTCGACGTAAGACGTGGGACGACGTGAAACGTGGGACGTGAGACGACGTGGGATGTGGAACGTGAGACGTGAGACATGGGACTAAGGACGTGAGACATAAAACGTGAGACGTGAGACATGAGACGTGAGACGTGGGACGAGAGACGTGAGACGTGGGACGAGAGACGTGAGATGTGGTGTGGGACGTGGTGTGGGACGTGGGACGTGAGACGGTGGACGTGAGACGTGGGACGTGAGGCGTGGGATATGGGACGTGAGACGTGGGACGTGGAACGTTAGACGTGAAAGACGTGCAACATGCGACGTGAGACGTCCGTATACACTAAACCTTCACAGTTATATTTATAAACTTTAAAGCTTACAATTTAATTGAAAATTTTAGAAGTTTAATAAAAGAATTATTAATGTATCCATGAATTTGTACTAACAAATTTAAATTATACTCTTGTAAAAAAATGTATTAATAAAAAGAGATTAAATACATATAAAATTGAAAGAATAAAAATATGAGGGTAAAAGTATTAATTAATGTTTATTTAACACATAAAAATAAAAATTGTAAGGATCACAACAATAATTTATATTTATTGAACTCTTAAATGAGCAGAAGGAAGCAAAGGATGATCTGAAAAGTTAAACTAAGGATAAGCAAAAAATCTAATTTTCATGATTCAATCCATTTTATTATGATCCAATCCATTTAATATTCATTTTATTAAAAATTCAATCCATTTTATTGAATTTGGATATCAATCTGATCTATATTTTATATATTTTATGGATTGTATATCCATACTCTAAATCTAGATTTTCAAAATGGATAATCCAAAATATCTAATTCAAATTTTCAGTTTATATTTTTGGTTAGTTTAGGCTAAAGGTTGAGATGGACTAGCCCAATTTTGTTGGTGTGACCCTATATAAAATTTGGCTGAATTAGGTCAAATTTTGTCAAGTCGGTCCCGATCAAAACTTGGCTCAGCTGGTCCTGGATAAAATTTGAAAGTATTCGGTTGAGTTCACCCCGATCCAAATTTAAGTGCATTGGGCTGAGTCGACCTAGAAAAAATTTGACCGTATTCGGCCGAGACAACCGCGACCAAAAGTTGGCTCCAATCAAAATTCGATCGAATTCAATCGAGTTAGCCCCGATTTGGCTGAGTCGACCCTGACCCAAATTTGGTTGTATTCAGTTGAGACAGCCTAGGATGAAATTTTGCCGTATTCAAATGAGTCGGTCATGATCGAAATTTGGCCGTATTCAACTGAGTCGGCCACGATCGAAATTCGGTCAAATTCAGACGAGTCAGCTCCAGTCAAAATTCGATCGTGTTGGCCTCGACCAAAATTTGACCGAGTTGGTCCTAGCCTGAATTTGGTCGTATTCGGCAGACTTGATCACGACCGAAATTTGGTCATATTTAGGCGAGTCGGTCCTGACCTAAATTTGGCCAAATTCAGTCGTGTTGGTCATGACCAAAATTTGGTCGAGTCGGCACTAGCCCAAACTTAGCCGTATTCGGTCGAGTAAGTCCTGAACGAAATTTGACTATATTCAACTTAGTCGGCTGTGATAGAAAATTGGATACATTCAGTCAAGTCGGTCTCGGTCGAAGAATTTAGTAGAGTCAATCGTGACAAAATTTAACTGATCAAGCCTTGGCCCAAATGTGACCATATTTGGCTAAGTCGGCTCTGGCCAAAATTTGGTCGTATTAGGCAAAATCGGCCCTGGCCAAAATTCAGTTGAATCCAATCAAGTTGATCTCGACTGAAATTTTGTCAAGTCGACCTTGGCCCAAATTTGGTCACGTCGTCCCCGACCGAAATTCGTTCGAAAGTCATCAAAGTTCATCCCATGCTGAAATTTGGCCTCATTGGCCCCGACAAAAAATCTGTCAAATTCTTTAGTGTCAGCCCTATGGACACAAGTTTTAAAAAATTTAATTTGAATTTATTTTATGAAAAATATATTTTGGATTTTGAACTTGATCCAAATATTTAGATCTGGATTTAAACTTAATCTAAATATTTGGATCTGGATTTTTAAAAAATCCAATATATTTTTTTTGAAAAAAAAATTGGATCGAAAATCTAATCCAATTATTTGGATCCAAAATGGATGTGAATTGAATCATTAAAAATCTAATCCATGATCACCCGTACTATACAGGGTGCATTTGAATATTCGCATGTGAAATATGTTTTAGTGAAAAGAGAGGTGAGGGCCTTTTGAGGGAGAAAAATATTAGGCATGATAGAGAAAGAATAGAGTATACTTTGAAAGAAAAAGACGAAAGAGGACTGCATAAGTAAGAGGGAGAAGTGTCAATTAAAACGACCGTTACATGTAGCAGGGGGCCCAGTAAAGTATGCAATTTTAAGCCCAAATGAGTCTGGGCTAGAAGATCTTATGCTCAAGTCCAATTACTAACATTAGTTTTGCACCTTCTGTATAAAAAAACAATAAAATTCTTATTTTTGTAACACCTTCATTATTCTTTCGGCTTTAGTTTTATACCCCACCTTTACCTTGTGTTTGGATGGAGCATTTCAACAATGTTTAGAAATTGAAATGTTTTGCATTTGAATTGCTTGCAATTAAATTCTATTCATTTTTTAAATAATTTGTTTGGATGAGGAAATTAAAATACCTTACATTTCAATTTCTTGTTTGGAAAAAAAAATTGAATTTATTGTGAGATAAAATTTAATTTTAACAATATTTATGTTAGGCTTAATTATGTTTTGAGTTCATGATAAATTTGGAAACCCGACGATCAAGAAGGGCCCGACGACACGGACGGATCCGACGACCCGGACGGGCTCGACGACCTGGACAGGTCTGACGACTCGGACGAGCCTTCCAAACCGTCGGGCCCATCTGGGTTGTCGGGCTCGTCCAGATAGTTTGACTCGTCCAAGTCGTTGGGCCTGTTTGTGTCGTTGGGACCGTCCATGTCGTCGGGCCCGTCTGGATCGTCGGGCTTGACGGTTTGGAAGGGTCCGCCCGGGTTGTCGGGCCCATCCAGGTCGTTAGACCCTTCTAGGTTGTCGGGCTCGTCCGGGTCGTCGGACTCGACGGTTTGGAAGCGCCCGTTCGGGTCAACGGGCAGTCCGTGTCGTAGGGCCCGTCCGGGTCGTCAGGCTCTTCCGGGTTGTCGGGCCTGTTTGGATTTTCCGGCCTGTCAAATCATTGGTCTTGTCCGGATAGTATGCTTCATCCGAGTCGTCGGGCCATTCTGGGTCGTCAGGCCCGTCCGGGTCGACGGACGAGCTCGTCTGGATCATCGAGCCCATTTAGGTCGTCGAACCCGTTTGGTTCGTCGTGCCCGTTTGGATCGTCGGGCCCGTCGGGTTTGTCTGGGTCGTCGAACCCGTTTGGATCGTCGAGCCCATTCGGGTCGTTGGACCCGTTTGGGTCGTCGGCCCTGTTTGAGTCGTCGGACCCGTCTGGATCATCGAGCCCATTCGGGTTGTCGGACCCGTCTGAATCGTCGGTCCCGTTTGTGTCATCAGGCCTACCAAAGAGTTTAGAATGTGAGGTTGAGTGAGAAGAATTTCAAATTTCACCTATTTTGAGGGCATTTGAATTTCTATTAATTTAGCTAATTGAAATCCCTCAAAAAAATGCTTGCATTTGAAATGCTTTTTAATTTTTGTATCCAAACAAAGCACTTCATTACAAAGAAATCTAAATTCTTCAAAAAAATGAATTACTTCATTAAAATGCTCTATCCAAACACACTCTTATTTTTCCTTTCATTAAACATTTTACATGTTTTTTTGTATTTTCTACCGTATCTTTTCTATGGAAAAAATAATATAATACCCTCACAATTTAATTTCTATAATAAATATGTTTTTTTTTTATCAAACTTGATATCAATACTCACGTTTTCCATCAACGTATCAAAGCAATACACAATATCATGAGTTGTCAAATATTGAGTTTTTTTTTTTAATTGTTATTAGGTACCGAATGAGTTAAAAAAAATTAAGGGTTAAATATGTTTTCCGTCCCTTAATTTTCAGTAAATTTTGGAATTAGTCCATTTTGAAATTTTTGACTAATTTAATATTTCATCTTTCGAAATATGTGGATTTAGTCATTTTAATCAAATTTTGTTAGGTTTATTTGATGTTTCGTACGCATTGCATAAATGTATTTGAGTTGTGTATACTGTTTGACACATTTTTGCTTTAATGTTAAGTCAGATACTGTTATGGAAGGTGCTTGAACTGTCAAATAAACTTAACAAAATTTGATTAAAAGGACTAAATTCACGTATTTTGAGATATGAAAGACTAAATTGGTCCAAAGTTTCGAAATAGACTAATTCTAAAATTCACTAAAAGTTAAGGGACAAAAAAACATATTCAACTCAAAAATTAATTAAGACTTTTAATTGTTTAACTATAATTATTCGGATCAAAACGATATTAATAAAAATTTATAATAATATAATAATATTATAGTACATTTGTTTAAAAGTACTAAAATAAACCATAACTTTACGATATATTAACATTTAATTTTTTTATAAAATTTTAAATAAAATATGTTCAAATTGGATTTTTAATAATATATCAATATTTATCAGTAACTATAAATTTATATACAGACTAAAAATAATAATATTTTATATTGATTAAGAAAAAAAATAACGAATTACTAATATTTTTAATAACTCGGTTTCAATCGATTTTCCGATATTCTTTCCCCTATCCTAAGATGAGTTTTATAATTTATTTAAATCAGTTATGTAATTGGTTTTCCAAGCTTACAGGTCAGTTCGATTCAATTTTTAAAATAGAGGTTTTTGTTAATAATTATTGGTGGGAATTTCTGGTGTTTAATCATTAATATTGTGTTTGACTAATTTTAAACATCAAACTATCCAAAGTTATTCTTCAAAAATATACATTATTATAGTAATTAAATTAAACTTTCATATATATATATATATATATATATATACACTTTTTGTTTTTTTTTTCTTTATGATAACTTTATTTTGTTTTTTCTTGCAACTAGTGTCTAAGCAAAGCATGAACGACTCAACTTTAAAAAGGGCTGAGTTGAAGAAACTACATTTTCAGAAGAAAAAGATGGTTCTATGAAGGAATGAGTTAAAACAAAAAGAATTCTACATGAGGGGGTAAAGTAAATTGTTCTGAAAAAAAATAATAGATGTGGATTAGATAGAAGTATTATGCCTTTTTCCTTTCTCTAGGGTCTTTATTCTGATTGTCCCGACCTCTTGGATTTCTCTCAGTTTTCATTATTGGCTAAGAAACATAAAATCAAAGTTAGATTTGCACATTCTTATATATAATATAAAGTAGTCTTATATGTGTGATGTTTAACACATTATCTCACACTCACCGAAACAAATATCTTGAGTATAAAACTAAATATCAATGGATAATCTGATAACCATTCAACAATGATAACATGATAGGTTAAACAAATAACAAATCTTTCGATAATATGTAACACAATAAACTCAAGAAACAATAGATTTGATAAGATAGACTCTCGCCTATGACTTTAATATTATTTTAAAAGGTGAATTTTAAAAATAATTCAATCCCACAAAAATGACTTGTAAGACGAGATCTATACTCATATATATACTCTAAATTGACTTTATCTTTAATTGATGTGAAACTTCCTTCCAATATTATAAAAATGGTTAAAATACTTTTTTAGTCCCAATTTTCGTCAAGTTTTTTGAAACAAGTCCTAATTTTGATTTTGTGTTCAAATAGGTCCCAATTTTCGTCAATTTTGTTCAATTGGGTCCTTTTTTGCTAACACCGTTTAAATCATTAACGGCCATG
>Ga0214542_1011885_pt1 | contig 11615 bp, 8 predicted proteins | sample CNSS1metaG_FD_160096 | JGI IMG/M metagenome (GOLD analysis project Ga0214542, IMG submission 160096) | Root nodule microbial communities from cowpea collected in UCLA plant growth center, Los Angeles, California, USA - CNSS1 | ecosystem: Host-associated > Plants > Roots > Nodule | place: USA...
AGCTACTCTTACCAATCTATAAAACACCACCTGGGAGACCCAAAAAACTGAGAAGAAGGGATGCTGATGAACATGTCAGTCATTCCAAGCTATCAAAGAAAAATCTTATCATGAAGTGCAGCAGGTGTAAGCAGATGGGACACAACATTAGGAGCTGTAGAAGGGGAATCAGGCACAGAAAGGTAAGAACACAAATTGGACCTATCATTCAATTTTTTTTCATTCAAACGAACAAAATCTGGAGCTGTAAAACATACCCAATTCACAGGCACAATCACAAGGAACTCCAAGTGTTAGTGCACCTAGCAGCGCTGCAAGACCATCTACCCAAAGCTGCAGTAGTAGAAAAAGATCCAGACTGAGAGTTGCTGCAAACATGAACCAGGGAGAAAGACCACCAACAACCCAAACCAGAAGCATGGCTGCACAAGTGATAGGGTCTCAAGCAAGTACTGCAACCTCTGCTCAACCCACGTGAAATACAAGGAGGAATCAAACTGTTTTAGTTGCTTTTAATGGTGGACCACTTTTTGTAGCAGTGGGCAATATCATAGTGGACAACTTTTTGGATTAAAGCAAAATTGTATTCAGATGTATGGACCACATGTCTGGTGTCCAATACTTTATTGAATGTAGTTAAACTTATTTTATTCAGATTGTGGACCACATGTCTGGTGTCCATTAAAACTTGTGTATGAATTACTTCTGTTTTGTGAATGAAGTAAAAATTCGTGTATGGATTACTTGTGTTTTGTGATAATGCAGTGAAACTTTGTGTATGGATTACTTGTGTTTTGTGATAATGCAGTAAAACTTCGTGTATGGATTAATTTGATGAAATCAATTAAATGTATATCCTGTTAACATCAAAGGAAACCTTATAGGATAAAAGTCACAACATATAACCACTGCTATTTAATTACAGCACAATTGTTAAACACAATTGAATTACAGGATAAAACACAACCATGTAAAACACAATTGAACTTCTCATTTCATTCATTACTACCATATTACAAATATAAAACACTTCCCCAACAGAAGTTACTTCAAACTTACTTAACCATTAAAGTTCCATACATAACTAATCACAGCTAAATAATAGTTACTAAAAAACTAGTTGCAATTGAACTTGAACAGCAACATAAAAACAAAGATAATTGTTAATGTCCACGACAAAAGGAAAAAAACTTGCATGAATCTCCCAAACTTTTTCTCTTCTTGCAATTTCGCCTTCAATTTCTCATTTTTCTTAATCAACTCCACTATAACTTTCTCCTTCTCCAAACACACTTCATCTTCTTCAGTTCGTGTTCTACCACTGTCTTGAAAGTCCGGTGCGTTCCCTTCATATTTAGAATCCTCTTCATTAAACCATTCGAAGAAATTGCAATGAGAATTGGACTGCATAAATAAAACAAAACCATTAAGACATCAAACGAAATCAAGTTCGCCCAATAAATACCAAATTTGTCACTTACAGCCCAGTTTCTACATCTCCAAAATAATCTCCCGTTGTTCTTCACAGTCGTTGCCTTTAGGAGCAATAATCTTTCCCCACACCCACACAGTTTGGATGTCATATCCGACGACGATGAACATGTCTGCGAAATTTTCGAACCACTACTCCTCTGCATACAATGAATCCCTCTGCTCCCACTTTTCATCACCCTAAAATGATCTTCAAACTTCGATTTTGGCTGCCAATGAATAAAATACGATAACCCCCCAAAACAACACGAACACTCCAATTTTAGGGTTTTAGAATGACCCCCAAATCCCTCTTTTAAAACGGTTCTCATAATATCAAGACCACGTGTTGTTCATCAATTCCTCTCAGCTGAAAACGGGATCCTTACGTGGCCATCCGTTAGACACGTCTGAATTAAAATTAACGGAGTTTAAAATTGGGGATCAATTCCATTAGATTTAAAACGTGGAGGACTGAATATGACCAAACGTTACGTGGGGGACTAAAACCAAAAATTACCCATACTTGAGGGACGACAAACATAATTAACCCTTAAAAGATTATTGAATAAAATTGCATGAAGAAAAACAAATGTATAATTAAGGGTATGATAAAATAAAAATTGTTTTAGTGATGATTGAGATATAACGAAAATTGTTTCAGCAAAATAAAAAAGTTTTAAACAAAAATTAATAATAATATAATAAAGAAGATATATTTGTATATAACCTAGTAAATGAAAGGTTTATGCTATTGAATATTTAAATTGAGAGTGTTAAACATTTTTATGTAAAAAGAAAATATACAATAAATAAAATATTGAAAAAAGTATAAATATTCGAATGTGAGAATTAAAAATATTTAATTGACATATATCATTTAAATATAATTACACGAAGGATGTAAATTAATTTTATGACAAACCAAATAACTAGAAAAAATAAATAAAAAATGAAAAGTGTACAGTAGTTAAGGCTTGGCCTTTAAGAAATTATCTTCCATATTATAGCAAATGCGGGCAGATGTAAGAGATGAAGAAAACTTTACAATTACGATTCATTGATAAGTTCAAAAACTATAAAAGTTTCATATTAAAGAAATGAAAATTGTAAGACCCTTTTTTCTATTATTAATAATGGCCTTGGGCCTGGCCTTGCTAAGGGGCCTGACCTTGCTAAGGGGCCAGAGTCAGCCCATTAGGGACCTCCAAGAACCCCTTTCAGCCACTAACTCTCAATGTGTTCTCCCGTTTCTAGAAATCAGTTCCTCACCTCCCTCACAGACATGAGGCAAAAGCTCTGCTAGGGCACAGCTAGCTCCTCCCTAGAGTCAATCAAACTCTACCTCCTCGTAAGTAGAACTCAAAAACTCGTGCCCCTTTCGTTTCTTTTCTGTTTGGGAGCTCTGGTTCAGATATAACCTCTGCTAGGGCCGTAGTTTTGGTTCTTTTGTTCTGTTTTCCAGCTCCGTAAGCTGAAATGTGTAGTGGTGCTCTTCCTCGTGTGTCTGTCCAGGTAAGGAAAGCTAGAGTTTTCACATTTTCTTGAAGTATCTTGTATGTTTTGGCTCTATTTTATGTTTAAGATGCATGTTTGATGACTGTGATTGTATAAGAATGAGGTTGGCTGTGATTTGTGTTGATTTTCTGGTTTGGGCATGAGAGAACCCTGTTGTTTTCGTCCAAGCGAGTCACCCTCGCCTAAGCGAAAATAACAGAAACTCACCCCAGTTTTTGCTTGAGTTGTCGCTCAGGAGACGAGCTTCTGCTTTGAACGATGAATAATCTCGCTCAGGCGAGAAGGTCTCGTTAAAGCAAGAACTCGCAAAAGCCTACAATGCTTCCTGTTTGCAATCTCACCTAAGTGAGAGCTTTTAGCTTGAGCGAGAAGCTTCTGTCAAATATGTGAGAGTTCTCTAGCTTGAGCAAGATTGACAGCAGAATTACCTTAATTATTTGATTGCTTCCATGATTGATTTATTTACCCTTTTTAAAAGCATGAAGTATGATTCCAACGTTTTATGCAATATGTTTGTGTTTTTTTCAGTTTTTGTCGTTTGGGATTTTGAGTTTTTGTATGTTAAAATAAGTGAAAATATGTCAGTTTATCGTATCAATGTGGTAGGCCTATAAGAGGAGAGTCAGTTTATCCAACCACCCCACTTACATTGCACTCAGAGCCTTCGCCAACTTCAACAACAATCTGCCGTTGTAGTGCACATGAGAACCAAAAACAGGAATACTTACACAAAGAAAGTAAGGTCTTGGATTTTAATAGGAGGTAGCCAGATTCGGGAGTTAAGTGAGAGGACACTTTCTGGTTTACAAAAGTGGAGTAGCACAATTTCATTATTCATAAACTGTTACTTAATGTCATTTTCTTAAGAGGGTAAAAGTAATGCAAAATAATGGAGTTGTATAAGATGAAATTCGAATAAAACACAAAGGGAATGAGTAAAATTTACTCTTACTTTTTATTATAAAAAACTGAGATAGAACAAAAATCACAAAAAATGAGAGGATTGGACAAAAGTACACAACAGAAAGAAACCAAGAAAAAGAAACATTGGATGGAACAGAGCTGCTCAGTCCCTTGACAATTGTTACGAAGTTTCATGTAGGATCCTCATGGACCTAGAAACAGAAAGTCCTTCTTGTGACCCATGGTGAAAGCAAGATGCAGACTCTCAATTAGTGGACAACACCAACAACTGTATAATCTATTATAATCCCCGCATAAAGACAATCTAATACTCAAAAGGTGCAAAGAGTAATTACAGGGCATGACAAATTGACATCATTGCGTCTGTGAGGCAGCAGGTCCAATGAATTATTTAGTCATAGCAAAGTCACAGCATACATTGGAATGTAAGGCAGCCACGTGATAGTTTAACACAATCTTAGAGTAGGAATACTTCTTCAGTTAAAAGATATTAAAGACTAAAACAACTAGAGAATGCAGAACAACAACAACCAGCATCATGCTCATAAAATGTAACTGAAGACACATCTAATTCAAAATCCAAAGCCGGCCAGGAATGAGTAAAACGTGTACCTCTTTATTTCTCCTTCATTTTAGTGGGCCGGGCCCAATTATAGACTACGAGTGATGTGAATTAAATTAGTGTTTCTGATCTTCCTTGTCCAACTTCTCTCACCCATCCCGCACAAGCCGCCGTTCTGCATATCTCTTCTCCTCTACTCTCAAGATCTTGTTTTTTTGTTTTTTCAATCCGATTTTTTCGCCTCAGCCGGGACGCCACAGCCACCCACCATGTCAAAAGCAGTCGCCACCGAAAATCCGATACCCCTCCACCTTATTGCGGCAGAAGGCCGAGAAACTGTTGTCGGTTTCCGCCATGGCACCGTCATAGCCGATATTCAACAACACTGGTTGAACTCCACACCATATAATAACTATTGCGCAATAACAAATAATTTTATCGTATCAATGTGGTGGGCATATAAGAGGAGAGTTAGGATTTAGGTGTTTTTAATAGAACTGAATTGTTTTGAGAGTTATAGGGAGTAAACATAACTGCCACTAAGCAATTATTAGCATAATACAAAATAGGAAAAGAAGGAAGAGAGGGGAATATTTATTCAACCAGAAAATTCACAAAAACGGATCCATAAGGATAATTACCAGATTTCCATTCCAACATAGTTCCTATCTAGCCTCAAGGTATGTAGAACAGACTGATGCTAGCGTTTTGTCCTTGGCACAGTTTTGCTGGAACAAAACCATAACGATAAAATAAATCTTGAAGAAAAAATAGTTTAACCTTCAATACAATTATTTGCACTAAGTAAATTTCAGTCCTCTTCCTCTCGCATTCATGGAGGTTTTATTCAGCATATAGTTGAACTCGTGTGTGAATAAAACACGCATGAGTTCCTGATTAAAAAGGAAACAACCCACTTCATTGATTCCTAGAAGTGTCCACTGGTAGCAGCTCTCTGCGAATTTCATAATGCGGAAAAATGCATCTACAGGTAATCATGCATGGTTAGCAAAAATCTATCATGATCTATAACAAAGAACTGTTAAGCATGTGGTCCGAACTATGAAGCGTGTGGTCCGTGTCTGAGATGATAGAAGGTGACTAAACACCTATGGACAAGTTGATTTCCATGTTGTCTATAAGTCTGACTTTCCCAAACCATGCAGCGACACAGAAGACCACAGGACCCTTGATCTTTTCCACTTTCTCCAAATTATTTTGATCAACAATCTGCAGGAATTCGTATGTAGTTGCATTAACAATGCCTTCTATTATTCAAAATTCTGCATTCTACATCTGTACTGTTTTGGCTTCATTCAAGGATCTGTTGGGTCCAAATATATTTTAATAAGACATACATCATTGCCAAAGTAACTCTGGCATTAATTCATTAATCATGCGCTTTCAAATTAAGCACAGAACAGAAAAACATTTTGCATCTTACCTCAGCATAATCAACCCTTCCACCGGCCTCAGAAATACACTGGATGACCAAATTCCTCAACTTCTCACAATGCACTTCACCATCTTCTGCTGCAGATTTAGCTTTTAACAAAGATTTATTTATTGATATTGCCTGAAAAGGATTGAAATAAATCTCTCTATATAGAACGCAAAGTATACTAACAATTTGTTAAGGCTTAGTGCAGCTGAAAGTGAAGTGGATGACATAAGAAAAGCTCTGGAACATAATCATTACATATTCTTTCAAGATGCTTTGCAGTTTAATGTCACTGCTGGCTTTGAGCAGTTAAAAATAATTGGTTAAACAAAATACCTTTCCCCGCTCTTCAGGTGAAAGGTGCACATTACGTGAACTCATTGCCAGGCCATCACTCTCACGTGTTATTTCAGCACCGATCACTTTTATGAAAAAATCAAGATCTCGAACCTACAAAAATTATTAATAAGTCAGTCTACGAACCAACATCTAACACAGTAGTAAGCATAGCATAAACAAATTTGGTCGAACTTGCTAACGTCATTGATTTTTCATTTGCGACTGACATTGTTCCCAGAGAACTAAGTATGATATTAGCATTAATATGTTATAATTCAAAGACCAATTTACTATTAAGTTGTATAACAGACACTAAGTCATAGTTTTAGTTCAATAAGGAACTAAATTAACACCTATTTACACATTGATAGCATAAATTGTCAATTACCATGTTTAACCAAAAATATCATTTTTTTTCTTATAAATCAAAAGAGAAAAGCTATGAGAACTTGGTTACCATCCTCTGAATAACTCTCAACTGTTGATAATCTTTTTTCCCGAACACAGCCACATCCGGCTCCACAATGTTGAACAATTTGGTCACAATAGTAGCCACCCCTCTGAAGAAAATGGGCCTACTTTTTCCACACAATCCCACTTCTAGCTTCTCAGCCCTCACCCAAGTCTCGTGCCCCGACCCATCACCACCAACGCAAGACGCCGCCGCGCCACCTCCCTGACCCGCCACGTCACCACTGTTATTTCCATAATCATACAGATTGCGAGGGTGGAAGACGACGTCGACGCCACCGGGCAGCGCAGCGAGTTTGCGGAGGTCGCCTTGGAAATCGGAGGGGTAGGTGGAGAGATCCTCGGAGGGCGCAAACTGGCCCGGATTGACGTAGATGGAGACGGCGACGACGTCGCAGAGGGAGCGGGCCTGGGAGACGAGAGAGAGGTGGCCCGCGTGGAGAAAGCCCATGGTGGGAACAAATCCAATTAGCTTGCCTTGGGCCCGCATGGAGCGAGACCAGTTTCGCATCTCGTTCTTGTCGGAGATCAACTTTGGGGTTGTTGTGGCCATTCCAATTTTTTAGAATATTACCCGAATGAAATGGAATGGAACGTTCAACGGCAGCGACGCAGCGTCAAATGGCTGGGGGGAAAGGAAACAACGGCAGCGTCACGTGAGCTCGTGAGTGATGGCGCTCCTCTGGCTTGCGTGCGGTGGCCGTCAATGGCTGGGAGGAAAACAACGACAGCCGTGAGTGGTTGCGTTGCGAGACTGCGGCTCTGTGGCAGCGGCGCTGGTCGTGAGTGGTTGCGAGCCTGCGGCAGCGGACCGTGAATGGTGGGGGTAGACCGTCAATCGACAGTTCACCATTTAGGTTATTTTAGGATGATGAAAGTTAGGAAAGGAGAGAGTGGATTTGCTTTCCTTTTGGTCTCTCTTACTCTCTGCAAACACTCTTAGAAACACGAACATCTAATAAAATTGCATAAAAAAATAAATGAATAATGAAAATTGTTTCAGCCAAATAAAAATTAATAATAATATAATAAGAAAGATAGATTTTATATATAATCTGGTAAACGAAAAATTTATACTATTAAATATTTAGATAAAAATGTTAAATACTTTTTGTGTAAAAAAAATAATAAATAAAATATTAAAAAATATATAAATATTCAAATTAAAAAATAAAAATATTTAATTAATATATATCATTTAAATATAACTACACAAAAATTATAAATAAATTTTATAACAAATAAAATAACTAGAAAAAATAAAAAATATATACTAGATAAAACTTACCTGCAAAAAAGAAGTAACGGCATTTTTTTCTAAGAATATTAAAAGAATAGTAATGAGTAAAGAAAATAAATTATGCTACTCATACTTCTCTTTAAGAAAATATCTTCCCTGTTATAGCAAGTGTGGAAAGATGTAAGGGATGAAAAAACTTTACAATTACGATTGATAAGTTCAAAAACTATAAAATTTTCATATTAAAGGAATGAAAATTAATTAACGAATATTTATTTAAAATATAAACTTAATATTATTAGACTCATGAGATAAAATAAGTATGTTTTCAACAATTATCTAATAATCCCATAACCTATCTAGAAGGAGTTTTTCTTTATAAAAATATAAAAAACAAGAAAAAAAGATTAATTTAGAAATATACAATTTATATTCTACAATCCTTTTCTTTATCTTTATATATATATATTCTTGAGGCCAATTATCATGTCTTAAAAAATAAATACTACTTATAGCATTTTTTTTAAAAAAATAATATTTTAACCTATTTTTTTTATTCACTTTTAATCTATTATTTTAATCACTATTATATATTTTTTAATGATGTAATGATTTAATGATAATTAAAATAATGAGTTAAAATTAAATAAAAAGAATAGATTAAAATATCATTTTTTTTATGTGCCAAAAACAGAGCATAACTTTATGTGGTTCATTATAAAAGAAATACTTCCAAAACCCTATATACAACTCAGTGACCATTCATTCACTCCAGAAATATTATATCACAATCAAATTGCCAGCTTAAAAGTTGATTTTTGGTACTTTCCTTGAAAGTAATATATTTTAAAGTACCAAATTCAATAACTTTAAAGACGGGGCAGTGGTACAATTAAAAAAAATCCAGAACTTAATTTAATTATTTCTATTCTATGTTTTTTTTTTATCTCAATCTTCAAATGAAATATCAATATTTTAAAAAGCATTAATAATTGAAAATAATATTATAACATATTTTAAATTATTCATAACTAAATCAAAATATAATTTATATATTTAAATATTTATGAATTTCATTATAATATAACTTATATAATAAGAATGCACTTATTATAATTTACAACTATATTAAAAATATATTTACATTTACCTTGTACACCAAACATACTAAAATACTATTTATAAAAATTGTAAATAACATTGATATACATTATATTAATTTAAACATCATATGATTAACTTAAAATAATCTTAATAATTTTTAATCTTTATCATGCCATGTTTTTTCTACAAGACAAAGACATAATTAAAAGAACAATGATACTTTAACCTCTTTTTTTTTTATTTACTTTTAACTCATCATTTCAATCATCATTAGATCATCACATCACATCACTATAAAGAATTAAAATAAATAATCTAATGGTGATTGAAATAATAGGTTAAAAATAGATAAAAAAAAATGAGTTAAAATATCATTCTCCATAATTGAAATTGATCAAAACACAAGATGTGCCTCCATCACAGAATTACACATGTAGAAGAAAAAAAAAATTGTATGAAAGTGCAGTCCATTCAAAAGTGAATATGAAATGACACATGATATTTATTTCCCTGCACATAGCTTATAGTTCATCACAGAAATGAATGATTCGTGCATTATTTATCAAATAAATATCATACAAAATACAGAAAAAAGGAAAAAATCAAGCATTAGACAATATTAACTTTGCTAAAATATGAACACATCACATTTACAACTTGGTTAAATTTAAAAAAGAGAAAAGCATAATAATATTTTAAGTCCCCCTATGAATAAGCATCGTAACAGTAGATAATTCGGCAGCTAAATCATATACTCATAGTATATGAATAATAGGAACAGATCTAATAAATAAACTTGATCTTCTAAACAAAATAGTAATCATAAAATTGGCAAGATTATGGTAACAAAATAGAGCTGTCTTGTTGCTGTAATGTAAAATGGACATTTCTCGTGCTTCTTATGCTCAAGCCCTCGAAGGAATAATCTGCATTCAATTTCCACATACATTTTTGGCATGTCACAACAAATCCAAACATAACCCACCTCTTCATTTCTCTCTTTATGTGTTGTTTTCTAATACCTCGATTCAGAACCTCAGCATTTGTCAACCGAAAAAAGAGAGAAAATATATGTAGTAAAATACCAACAAGAAACCAGTTCACATTACAAATTGTAAAATCTTTTTTGGCTCCGTAAATACTTCTTCTCCACTTCCCTGCATTACGTAGTGCTCTTGTTTGTAACATAAATGAAATCGCAATCATTTTATTCTCAATTCAACGAACATAAGCCTTGGATAGTTATATGAAAGTGTTGCGACTAAATTTCCATAGGTTGCATCAAGAAAGAACAGATTCTAACTGTTCACCAAATAGAAACAAAAGCTAAAATTTAATATCTTCTGCAATCAATATTGTTGTTCCAAGTTTCCACAACACAAGTAAACTAGTGAAATACTAAAGAAATAAAGACCACTGGAGCTAGCCTGATAACCAGTCTCAACTCTGAATCTGTTAACTCCAGAGTCAAACAAAAGGACTCGCATAAGTCATACTAACAATCTCACACACAGAAAAGGAAGGACAAAAAAACCCCAGAGATTCAAGCAAATGAAAAAAAAAAAAATACAAATCAAATAAATGCTCAAAGTGGAACTCAACAGGATGAACAAACAAAAGTTGAACTTAATAAAAAACAAACACTTAAGAACTTTTAATCATGAAAAGCTATTCCAACTTTTAACCACCATTAAGACCTAAATCAGTTACCAGAATTAAAATCTCTTAACCCTTAACCCTGCCGCATTCTTCCCCGTCATAACAATCTTTTTAGCCAAAAATAGATACGAGGTGATTTGTAGTTGAAACATTCAACCTCTAACGTGAGAGTCAATGTTAGAACACATTTCTCCAAATTGGCAATCCAAATAAAATAGGTTGAACTTACACAATAGATAGGCCTATAAACGCAATAGGAGTATGTGCCTTCCGTCTCAGAATCTGAGAATCATACTTCACCAACTAAATACAAACGTTCATAAACTTATAACAATTTTACGATTTTATGGAAACTCAAACATTTGGACTACGTAAAACTAAAAACCAAGCTATTTAAGGATTCAATGATAAACGGTTTCCTAGGTATGAGACAATTGTAAACAATAGAAAGGCACATCTTTGGCATTAATATTGGCACTAATCAGCCCACCTCTTCAAAATTTATTGGAAGGTAAAAGATAAAAATTGCAGAGAACAGTAATTCAAGTGTCAAAAGAAAAGACTAAACTTTTGAATGGATATTTTATGCCTCTTTTTGAACAAAGAAAATACAAAATTTACTAACCTGTTCTGCATCACTTTATATATATTGATGCATGTAAGCAAATACACCATGACCAGAATATGAGATTTGAATGTATTTTTTTATGTAACATTGTTCACCAATACAGACAAATATACATGTATTATGTCAAATGCATTATCAAACAAATTAAAATAACTATGGAATTAAAACAAAAATAAGTACATTTAACAACAGGATGATACTCAGCCTGTCATGAGACAACAGTAAAGTTGGAACACGGTAAAAAATGAACCTGCTTCTA
>Ga0214542_1011890_pt1 | contig 11610 bp, 9 predicted proteins | sample CNSS1metaG_FD_160096 | JGI IMG/M metagenome (GOLD analysis project Ga0214542, IMG submission 160096) | Root nodule microbial communities from cowpea collected in UCLA plant growth center, Los Angeles, California, USA - CNSS1 | ecosystem: Host-associated > Plants > Roots > Nodule | place: USA...
TTCCATTTAAGCTTTGAAATCTCAATTTTTGCTCTTAAATTGCGTTTTCAGATTTGATAGGTTAGGGTTCTTGGTTCTGATTTTTGTGATTTCAGTTTTGAAGTGTTTAATTACTCATTTCCATGTCAATACGATTTTAGTCACTGTAGCATTTAATTTAATCTATTGATTAGCATTCCGAATCTGTCTGCCAACCCCCCCCTATGTTTTATTGTTGTGTTCATCTGGAAAATTCGCTTTGAATGAAAATATTGGTCGTTGGGAGACGACTTGGTTCACTTTCATGTACTGCATTTAATATGTTTTAATTTGGTGGGGTACGGCCTCTATCACACGTGCACATTTTTTTTAAACTTAGACAGGCTACAAGTTGGCCCATTTTAGCTTGCGGGTTGACCCATCGAGCTGGTGGGCTTGGCGGGCTGGGTTGGAGTGGGTTGGCGAGTTCTGATTGCTATCCCAGCCCGATTTGTTTTTACAAGTCAACGGGCTGGTCCGTCGAGCCTAACCTGATTTGACAACCTTACTTCTAGCTTCTCAAAAGATGACTAGGATTTCTAGACCTTCACCAATGTAGCAAGAATAATAAAGCGTAAAAATAAGAATAATTTGGCATTAACCAAGGTTCAAACTCTCATCCATCCAATTACCAAGCATATGCACAACCAACAAGTCATTACATGTTTCATGATATTTCATGCACATATATGATTATAAGATCACCCTACATAGCCATGCATACATGCAAAATAAATAAATAATTAAAACATCATACTAATGGCACACGCAAGGTTTGAACCCAAGATCACCCAATAACACCTAACATGCTCAACCACTTGAACTACAACTATTAATTAAATATCTACTCTTTATTTAATTTTGCCAAGTCTTATAATGACAACGAAAGAGAGAGTTCCACTGAATCCAGATAGTTTTTGCGATAAAAAATTGTTGTTCTACCTCTCTTTCAAGAAAAAAAAAGTTATAGTCAAATTGTGGTTGATTATCAAATCAATCAGTTGATTTCACTTAACTTAAGTGAAATCAGTCGATTCCAAAATAAATCAACTAGTTGAATATGTAACAATTAAAACTACTGCAACAAACCTTCTAATATGTTAAAAACCCATTCAAAAGATTAAAAGACACCATTCAACTTGTTTAAAAACATTTCAGCAGATTAAAAGACACAACTAAGACCATATACATCTATACATTGTGAAATGGTCTACAACATGAACATAAATCTCCAATCTTGTTTTCTTCATGAATAATCTAGATAGAAAGCACGCACACAAGGCTTGATCAACACGGGAAACATCAAATCTTCTCATCTTCATTAATTTAAGCATGGTTCCAACATGTTCCAAGACAATAACTTCATGCACCTTCATCAAACCTTCAAGCACCAAATCATCCAGGATATTTGTGCTAACACTCATCATTCTTGTACCCATCTTGATTATTGATTAGTGTTTAATTGTCTATTTTTAGTGTTTTTTTCATTTATTGGACCAATAATTTGAATTTAAATCAATTTAGATTTACTTGGTCTAATTTTTGTTTATTAAATTATTTTCAGGTTTTGTTTTGAAGCATTTTTGGGCTTGGACATTAAGCTAAAGAGAGGAGAGTCCCATGTCATTTATGCCTTGTTAATCACATTTTTCCACGTCAACATATGACTAGGCTACCATTCCACGTCAACTACCATGTTGGATTAGTTTAAGGTTTTTTTTTTGTTTGTCGTTTTGTGGACTAGTCTTAAGCCCATTAGGGTTGTAGTTGCTTTAGTGATGTGACTATGGGGGTATATTGTCTAGACTACCACCTTACATTTTTAACTATTTTGCACTTCTTTTTCTTGTTCTGGAACGACATCCACCACCCACCAGGGTTCTTCACGTTTTCAGCTTATTTGGTTCAAAATTTTCTTCTCTTCTTTGCTATACTTGATGTATTTTCATTTCTGTTTTGGTTTGCTTTTCATCTCTTAATCTCTCTGTCTAATTTGGAATTTGTGTATACTTAATATGCAGCGGGTACTTTAGTGTTTGACTCGACTTCTATTCATGCTTAATGAATGTGGATATTGTTATTCATATTGTCCCAGTTACTTATTTTTTGTGTAGGATTAATTGATGTATGCAATGCTTAAATATATAATTGAATTATTTTTAATCGCTTAATTGATTGAAAACGAATGGATTAAGAGTTAACCTAATAGAGCATTAATTTTGCAACTTAACAAAGTCAACATGTTTTATTCAGTATTTTGTTGAATCTATTTTTGTATTTTTGAATCTGCCAACACCCTTTGTGATATGGTTGGAAATCTCTACATGGTCTTAGGCAAATTGCATAAATCTAATCATGTTTGAAAATTGCATAAATCTCTATGTATATGGTCTTATATAGGCAAGCAAGTCGTTAGTGGTATGAAATGCTCACAACTTTATTACAAGCTCAAAATTTCAAAATAGCTAAAGGTGATCATACTTTTTTTTCATAAAGCAATCTGATACAAATATAACAGTTCTTTTAATACATTTTGACGATATCATATTAACTTGAAATGGTATATGTGAATTTAACAACATCATCATGATTCTAGATAATACTTTTAAAATTAAAACTTTAGGGTTTTGACTTTTTCCTTGGTTTGGAGATGGCTCGGAGCAACAAAAGCATACACCTTTCACAATGCAAGTGCACTTTAGATCTTCTGCAAGAGACTGGTATGCTTGCCTCAACACTAGTTTCCACTCCCATGAATTTCTCTAAACATGCTGCAGTAACTCAAGGAGTTCCCCTATAGGATCCCACGTCCTTCAACAGACTTATTAGTAAACTCCTATACCTAACAAATACTCAACCAGACATCACATACGTTGTACACAACTTGAGTCAACATGTTTCCTCAAGCTACTCTTTGTGTTATGAGGTATCTAAAGGAAAGTCCAAGAGATGAAATTTTTATTGCTGCTAATAGTGAGCTCAAGCTCAACCATTTTAGCGACTTCGATACGTAGATGCCTTGATGCGTAAACCAAACATAGTTTCGAGGAGCTCTTCATAGGAGCTCTTGTTTCAACAACATGTGAACTACAATGACAAATTTATTTGGTTGAAGATCTTAATGTCCAACATACACAACCAACACTCCTATTTGCGACAATTAATTAGCTTCACAAATTACTTTGAACCCTGTGTTTCTGTTGGAAAAAACTCATACACACTAAAAGAATATGCAATACAACTCACTGTGGTGTTTTTCCTTGATGAAGAATGGGCTATTATATAGCCAATTACAAACCAAACTAAATCTTAATCTAATCTAATCTAATCTAATATGTCATGTTGACAAACTAAATCTTAGATACACCAACTGACTAAAATAATAAGTAACTTAAATCTAATTCATCAAATATAAAATACCTCATCACTTTACTAAATAAAAACAACTCCGTAATTTAAAACGTAATCTAAAGATTATCTAACATAATTAAAGATTAGCTAACAAAATTAAAAATTATCCAATAGTTTCTTGAACAAGAGAAAAACAGATTGATTGTTACGTTGTGAAAGAAAAGGTTCGACAAAGAATTATCAAGCTTCTACTTATTAGCACAAAGGAACAACATCCGGATATTCTTACTAAGGCTCTGGCTTTATCGGTCTTCCATTTCATACGTTGCAATTGCTCAACATTATTCACTCCCAGATTGAGGAACTTGAGAAGGGCTGTCCAAAAAATAATAATAATAATCAAGCTTGAAAATAACGAATGCGAATATATGAAAACTAATACGTGACTTTTGCTCTCTTCACTCAACCGACATATTGTTCCGCTCGACCCCATTATATCTGTTTCATGAGTCACGTGTGCATGGGCTTGTTTATGCACTGCATGAAGTCTATTTATAAGTGATTCTCTTTCTCTTTGGACATAGGCATTTTTCATTTCATAGTTTATTTAGTTCTTCCTTTATGCTTCTTCTCCTTTTGTATATATTTCATCAAGTATACGAATCTCAGTTTGTCTCTTTCACGAGTTATTACGTCTCTGTGTGATTCAACCAACGTCATGCGATTCTAAGATTTAATAAATTATTTATGGTTTCTTTTAACAAAAATAAGTTAAGAAAACTCTTATGAAGTATTCAATTTATAATGACAAATAATCTAACAGTAAAATTCTTGGAGCATTGGTACCGCAAAAATAATCCATTTTAGTAATTATTAAACCTTTCTTATAGTTTGTTTAATTATGAATTCCTTTCATCGAGATATTATCTTTAATGTTATTTTTTTCTTGAGATATATATATTATAATTTAAACTATTTTAATTTTTATGATTGATTTTTATAAACTGTTAAACTATCTTCTCACGAGCTCATCGATATCTCATTGATTTTTATGTTTGTCTATATGCATATTATTATGTGGATCAGTTCAATTTCTATCACTCACATCTCTATCTTTTATTGATCTCTCCAACTAATTTCTCCTACAAAGCACTCTCAAAAAAAAAAAATTCAAAATTTAAAATCACTTCAATTAAACATTTATCTTTCCCTCAATTTCATATTTATGAAGATGAAATGGAAATTATAATAAAATGTGAAAATCGACTTGGGAGCAAGAGTGTGCCTCCTGAGTGATGGTAGATGAGTTGAGGAGATGCATAAACATTCTATATCTCTTATTTGACCAAATACACGAAGTACGAAATACTTTATTATATGGTTAGCTAACATATAAAATATCTTATTATTACAAGTTTTTCAGTTTCTCTTTCACTTTTATAATTAGATTGAAATTCATATAAAAAAATTGATGGAGGTTTCAAGGTATTAGTCTCTTTGCATTGGTACATCTCTTCGAGTGAAAGCATTTTTAACCATAAGTTCACATCACAAGATATTTTGATTCTATTTGTAGGTTTTTCAAGAGAGTTCATAAGAGAGACACAACATTAATAAGAGATGAACTCGATACACATAAGTGATCGGCATTTACTCCAACCTAAAACCTTGATAAGTCTATAGGTCTTATTCTTTGTATGTTGCCCTACTTTATCTTTTCTATAATGTGAGACTTAAACATTGATAGAATTTTTAGAGATTTTTTATATAAGAGATGTATAAGGGATAAAACTGAAAATATTTTCTAAAAAGTAATTTAAATAAAAAAAATATTAAGTAAATGATCTCAACATTCCTCCTTGTTTAATATTTGTTTATTTAAATTTCAAATCTTCAAATTTCATTAATTCTTCTTCTTTTTTTGTGCTTGATTTTCTCCCATTTTTTGCTTGTAATTTTTCTTTTTTCTTTTTTTCATAGAATCACATCTTCATTTAATTTGTCATTTTTCATTGTATTTCTTCTTATATTAGCATCATCTTCTTTGTTAACAATGGATTTCCTGATATATCAAGATACATTATTCTTATGGGATCTATAGTGGAAGGAAATTTCTCACAGGTCATTATTTCTCTCTTTAGTGATGAAAGCTATGATCTATGAGTGTTAAGAATGCAAACTTATATAGAGAAACTAGATTTATAGAAGACCGTGAAGAAAGATGACTAGTTGTTGTCATAAATTTTCACCATGACTCATATAAATAATACAAACAAAAAGAAAAACAAAATAAAAATATAAAACAAAGGCGAAGTAAATTTTGTTTTCTGATGTCTCACAAGTAATCTTTACTAGAACCAAGTCTCTAAAATCACCCAAAAGAATTTGAAATTATTTAGAAAAATCTATAAAGAAAATGAAAAGATTTGATGCATGAAAATTTTAAAAGATTGTCTCACAAAAACAATTCATCATAAAAAATATATTTTTCCAATTCCTCATCACACCACTTAATAAATAAATAAATATATATATATATATATATATATATATATATTCTAATGAGTAATTAATTAAAAACTAATTTAGAAATCAATTGCTTTGGTAACCAAAATCTTAATAACTAATGTTTAGTAATCAATTTTGGTAGCTAAAACCTTGATAACAAAAATTTAAAATTCAATTTAGAAATCAATTATAATTTTTTATTCAAATAATAACTATTTTAGTAAATAAAAAAAATCAATTTATTCTGAAAAAAGAACTTCATACCGGCCACAATAATAATATATATCAGCGTTTTCTTCCTACCAGCAAAAGCATTAAACGTCACTACTATCTTTCACGAAAGATGTGCACTAAGAAGCCACAAGAACAACGAAATTGTTAAGAAAGCTACGTGTGCAACGGACCCCCTCCTGCCACAAGTCCTTTGTGTCTTTGTTTCGAACGTTTGTTTGGTTCTGCCTCATAATTCAAGCTACGTGACCACCATGGTCCCATGGAATCCTCTCCCGTGGTCTTGCATACAAGTAAACCAGACAATGTTGTTGCTTTTCTCAAGAAAAATCATCAAACTTACCATCGCACTTAAGATTTTATAAATGAAAGAGAATAAAGTATCACGTAATCGTTCACTTTCACCTCAATTAAATACATGTAATTGGCTGGGCTAAGATAGTGCTTGCTGAGTCTACAAAAAAGTGACCTTTAATATGATATGTAGGGAGATAAGATGAGAAAAAAAAATCAGACTAGGATATCATAAAGTGCAGATAAGTTACACCATATATATGGAGATTATAAGGCATTCCCTCTATCTAAGTGTGGAAAGAATTCGAACAAGTGGTTAAGTGGCACAAAAAGACCAAGAACTTGTGTACAGTGCCATTACAAATGGGGCTCTTTGAAGGGTTACTTTCTAGGTAGGTGACCACCACATGTCTAATATCAAGAAATAAATGGGTCCAAGTTTTGCCAATATCATTGCCAAACCTCGCACACTTACTTCTTATCCAATTTCAATCAATATAACTTTTAACATTGACAAAGATGCTATTTTTAATAAGATGAATTTACTCAATGTAACTGATGGTAAATTTACCTTTGAAACTAATTTTATATCGTTGAGTTGGGTTTAAAGTTCATTACTTAAGATGGTATGAGAATTATTTAAAGGTTAAAATATACATCTAGTCCTTATTTTTGTTCAGTTGTGTCAATTTAGTCCTAATTTTATTATTTTTGTTTAATTAGGTCCCAATTTTCGTCAATTTTATTCAATTTGATCTTTTTTACTAATTTTTTTTAAATAATTAACGGTAATGAACGGTGACAAACCGTGTCACTTCGTGGTTTTTCTTTTATTTTGTTAATTTTTGAAAAAAATGTTCACGTGTCAACCCAACAGTGTGTTGGAGCTCCAAAGGTGCGTGAAGAACTCCATGGCAACGGAAGTTGGATGAAGGAATGGATGCAAGTTTTGAAGGCACTTGCAAGCTATAGAAAGTGAAGGAGGTGATAGGATTTCCTAATCTATGCTAGCCTAAAGAAGGTGGCTAGAGGTAGAGAGAGGAAACCTCTAGAAAGGGGTGACTCTCAAAGGCAATAGAGGGAGGAGTGCTTTCAACTCAAGTAGCATCTATTGCATAAAATTTCAAGAGTGTCTACAAATGAGTGAAATTTTGGCTTCTATATGAAGTCATTTACACATGAGAACGGAGAGCCATTGGATGGAGTGGGTCTTGATCTTAGCCCTTAAATCAAGCTTAGAGAAGGAGGCGAGGTCATGCCCCTTGGATCTTGGCTTGAAGAACAAGAAGGATTCTTAGCCTTTAGATGTGATGACCAACCTTAGTCAAACCATGAAGCAAAAGGAGCCTCATTGCCTTGCTATTCTCGGCCATGTATGAAGAGAAATGGGTCGAGTCCAATTTGAGCCCCATCTTATGTTTCTTTCATGTCTTATGTATTATTGGAAAGCAAAGCCCAAAAATGGCCAAATTTAAATCTATACTACTAGATTTACATGCACTCCTTCAAGTCTTTGTGATCTCTTTGGTCCATGTAAAGAATGTAAGAAGCCCATTGAATTTGTGATCATCTAATGGGAGGCCCTTTTGAATCTTCTTCATCATTGATCTTGTAATTGGGCCTTTTAATGGGCTTGGGCTTGGGCTTGAAGGTGCAATTGGGCTTGGTGGGGTCACATCATCCCCTCCCCCTTGAAGAGGATTTGCCCTCAAATCTTGGTTGTCATCCTCATCAGTTATAGTACCTGTAAAAGGAACTAAGTCAGTGATATTAAAAGTAGGATGCACACCATATTCAGCTGGAAGATCTAATTGATAAGCATTATTGTTGATCTTCTTTATGATTTGGAATGGACCATCACAACGGAGACTAAGTTTAGATTTTCGTAATTGAGGAAATCTTTCCTTGCTTAGATGAAGCTAAACTAAGTCACCCTCATTGAATGACCGAACTCTCTTACCCTTGTTTTTAGAGTTGGCAATCTTTTCCATTTGAGCTTGAATATTACTTTTAACCTTCTCGTGAAAGTCTTTGATAAATTGAGACTTAGAAACCCCTTCTTTATGAACAAAGTAAAAAAATGAAAGAGGTAGCAAGTCTAGAGGAGTGAGAGGGTTAAAGCCATAAATAACCTCAAAAAGTGAGAGTTTGGTGGTGCTATGGACCACTCTATTGTAGGCAAACTCAATGTAGGGAAGATACTCATCCCAAGATTTATGGTTCCCCTTAAGCACAACCCTAAGCAATGTGGAGAGGGATCTTTTGACTACCTCTGTTTGCCCATCAGTTTGAGGGTGACAGGAAGTAGAAAAAGAAAGTTTAGTTCCAAGCCTAGACCACAAGGTCCTCCAAAAGTGGCTAAGGAACTTAGTATCCCTATCAAACACAATTGTCTTGGGTAAGCCATGAAGACGAACCACTTCTCTAAAGAACAACTTTGCAATGTGGCTTGCATCATCGACTTTGTGGCATGGAATAAAATGTGCCATTTTTGAAAAACGGTCCACAACCACAAAAATCGAATCAACACCCCTAGAAGTCCTTGGAAGCCCTAGGACAAAGTCCATGCTAATATCATCCCAAGGAGTGGAAGCCACAGGCAAAGGAGTATACATCCCAACAAGCATTGTGCTAGACTTAGTATGCAAACAAGTCAAACAACTAGCGCAATGTTTTTGAATATCACGTTTCATATGGGGCCAAAAGAATTTCTCCTTAAGCATTGCCAACGTTTTGGCGACCCCAAAATGTCCCATAAGTCCTCCCTCATGTATCTCAATGATTAAAAGTTTACGATGAGAACCACATGGAACGCATAGGCGGGCTTCTTTGAAAAGATATCCATTTGAGACATAGAAGCCGCCTTGGGACTTATTTAAACAATTAGAATAAATAGGGGCAAAGAAGGGATCTTGACTATACAATTCACATATATTGTCAAACCCAAGAATTTAAGATCCAAGTTTGGCTAAAAAGGTATATCTTCTAGAAAATGCATCAGCCACAACATTGGATTTCCCTTTCTTGTATTTGATGATATAAGGGAATTGTTCTAAAAATTCAACCCACTTTGCATGCCTCTTGTTAAGCTTGTGCTGGCTTTTCAAATACTTGAGAGTTTCATGATCAATGTGAATTATAAACTCTTTAGACACAAGATAGTGTTCCCAAGTATGAAGAGCTCGCACAAGGGCATATAACTTTTTGTCGTAGGTGGGGTAATTATCAGAAAGGCCATTGAGTTTTTCACTGAAATAAGCAATTGGATGGCCTTCTTGTAATAAAACCACACCTACTCCAACCCCAGAAGCATCACATTCTAGCTCAAAAGTTTTCTCAAATTTTGGAAGAGCTAGAACTGGTGCTTGGATGAGTTTAGCCTTGATCTCCTCAAAGGCTTGTTGTTGCTTATCATCCCATACAAAAGGTGTGTCTTTCTTGACAAGTTCATTGTGGAGAAGTGGGGTACAAATCATCTATAGAAGCTAGCTAGTCCATGAAAGCTATGGATGTCCCCAACATTCTTTGGCACAGGCCATTCTTGGATGGCTTTGATTTTGTCGGGGTCAACATGTACCCTACTTTTATTAACCACAAACCCAAGAAAGATGACACTCTCTACACAGAAAATGCACTTGTCTATGTTTGCATAGAGTTGATGGTCTCAAAGGAGAGACAGGACTACCCTAAGGTGTCCTAGATGAACTTTGAAGTTATGGCTATAAATTAAAATGTCATCAAAATAAACAACCACAAACTTCCCCAAACAATCCCATAGGACATGATTCATTAGTCACACGAATGTGCTAGGAGCATTGGTTAGGCCAAAAGGCATGACTAACCATTCATATAGACCAAATTTAGTTTTGAAAGCGGTTTTCCACTCATCACCTTTGGCAATTCGAATTTGGTGATCACCACTTTTGAGGTCTATTTTTGAAAACATTTTGGCCCCATGCAATTCATCCAACATATCATCTAGTCTAGGGATGGGGTACCTATACTTTGTGGTAATGTTGTTGGTGGCCCTACAATCACAACACATGCGCCATTTGCCATCCTTTTTGGGCACCAACAACACGGGAACAACACAAGGACTAAGACTCTTTTGGACCCATCCTTTGTCTAACAACTTGATCACTTGAGTCTCTATCTCTTTAGTCTCAATTGGATTTGTCCTATAGGTTGGTCTATTAGGTAGACTGGCCCTTGGGATAAAATCAATTTTGTGCTCTATTCCTCTAAAAGGTGGGAGGTCTTGGGGGCCATCCTTAGGGAAAAGATCCGCAAATTCATGGAGAAGAGCACGGACAGAAGGAGGTAGATCCTTAAGTGAAGGATGTTGGAGACATGTAAAGACAGCATGACATAACAAAAGGTAGGAAGGGTGTTCAACATGAAGAGTTTGTAAAAGAGTTTTATGAGTGAGAAACACTTCATGATGAACATCCGTAGAAGGAGAGACTAATGAAGGATTGACCCCAACCAAGGATGGAGGCACATGCTTAAGAAGACTAAGCATGTTTAGAAAGGAAGTTCACTAATCCTTCATGCCTTTCATTTGTGTTTGTTATTTTTGATTCCCTAAGTTGACTTAGTTGAATCAACTTTAGTTGACTTGTTGACCTTTGACTAGGTTTGACTTGTTGACTATAGTTGACTTGACTTAAGCCAACATGCTAATCTATGTTTATTTGCTTTGTAGATTAATTAGGAGTAAGAAAGCAATGCTAGGTGGCGCATGGTGATTGGGGAGCATAAATGATGTGGAGGAGAGAGTAAAGCAAAGGCATAAAGCATAAAGTAAAAGACATAAAACAAGTGTACCTATGTACCTTTTGTTTCCTTTGTTTTTAGCACACTTTGGCCACATTTTGGAGACATATGAGACACATTCTTTGTCTCCTTTTGTGCTAGAACGAAATTAGCCTTGCACACACCATAGCTAGCTCTTTTGTCTCTCATTTTTTGTAACCTTATTTGACCTAGTTTCTAGAAGCTAGGGTTAGGTTTTTGTAGAGACATCCTTAGGTATCTTTTATTTGCTTAGAGGCCCCTAAACTCTTCTATATAAGGGGTGGTCCTAGACATGTAAAAGGGTTGAACATTTTAAAGTAAAAACACTCTTGTGTCTCAACCATTTGTGAGAGTTTCCTCCCTTGGGAGTGAATACTTTTAAGCCTTATCTTGCATAGCAAGTGGCGGCAC
>Ga0214542_1011896_pt1 | contig 11607 bp, 2 predicted proteins | sample CNSS1metaG_FD_160096 | JGI IMG/M metagenome (GOLD analysis project Ga0214542, IMG submission 160096) | Root nodule microbial communities from cowpea collected in UCLA plant growth center, Los Angeles, California, USA - CNSS1 | ecosystem: Host-associated > Plants > Roots > Nodule | place: USA...
CGCATAACCAAGTCTTTAAATGATGCTCCTATCAAACTAATGGCAGCTGCAGACATTTCTGAATATTTACCATCAGGATCAACTGCAAACACGACTTTTGTCATGTTTGATCGTGGTAAGAGATCCACATACAAGATGACCACCTGGTTTTAAAATATAAGAATGACGTCTATATCAAATAATATTAACATTAATAAAGTTCATTTAGCAAAAAAAAAATGTAAATAAAGTTCACAAAGGAAACAAGTGAAGGTGTTACTTTGGTTGAGGGAACCCCTATCTCTTCAAAAATGTCATCAGAAAGCTGCAAAATATTGTCTTTTACCACAGAAACTGGCTTCTGCAGATAAAAGCTTGCAACGATATCATGATCTGAAAAGTTAAAACAATGTCATTGAATAAAAAGATTATATAATCGTGCTTATATGAATTACATTACATTCTTTATCAAATAAATTATATAATAATATAACGTACGAGTTAGAAGCTTACAAATATATAATTATAAGGACATTTTCATATATCACAAAATTGAAGATAACATTCAATGGTTCATCATAAAATGTTGCATCACGTAGACATTTTGAATAGCCAACACATGACTCTCAGTCAAACTGATTAGTGTATTCAGCACCATGTCAGAAGGCACAGGAAAATAATGCACCCTATAAGACCAATAAAAAACTAGAAGAGATAAATTGTCAAATTTTTAGAGGTGAATTGTTTTAGTACATCCAAAAGTTCCACATTATTAAGAGTTGAGAGTAACAAGTGCAGCTGAGACCGGTAACAACAAAATGCATAATAGAGGGGCAGAAGAGTCAATTACTGATGCAATTCAGCAAGGACACCTGGCAGATCATTAAGGCAGGAAAAGCACGAGAATTAAAATATCTAACTCTAGGTTGAGGGATTTTGATTGGTCAAAAGTTTAGTATATATTCTGTTTGTTGTGGTGAGAGAAAGGGGGGATGGTTTTTGCTATGAACTTATCTCTCTAGACCTATTTCTCATATTACGTTTTCTTTCATACTGTTTTGGTCATTCTCTGTAATACTCATTATTTGTTGAGTACTTTCTGAAATTCAATAATACTGCTACATAGAGTTGAATTTGTTCCTGGAATACCTTGTTCTCTGTTTCATTGAGACTAAGGGTTTATTTATATATACCTTCTTCCCTTACCACCCATTGAAGTGTCTTTTTAATGACAAAACCACAGGAGAGGTGCTGAATATAAACTCAAAACAAATAATACAAATTATTGAGAATTAATATCTATAATTATCAGTGAAAACATCTTTAAACAAAACATACAAGTTAACACCAGCAAATGTGAAATACAAGTTTTTTTTATATTGGAATTATCTCTCATCATCATCTAAATCAAAGTTTCTTTATCATTTTCACCATTATGCCATCTTCAGATTTCAATTTTGGAATGAAAATCCAAGACAAATGATGTTGCTACTGGGGAAAATTTATTTTTCAAACATAATTAATTAAAACCAAAGTGTGAGACGCACAAATCAATATCACAAATAAAAGAAATAACCAAATGCATGAATTTATGGGGTTCAACACCTTTCACCTATGTTCTCTACAATATTTCATCATATAATATAACACATTACAAGTTTCCAAAAAAACTTGTAAAAACTCCCCCATTCCAAGACCATCCTTTCTCTTAAAGTGGTGACCCCTCTCTCAAGTTTGGGCATGTCATATTTCTTCACCTCATTCCTGTATTTATATAGTAAAGATTCATGACTTCCTTCATAAATAGAACTAGCTGTACACTGATTCTCTCACCTATCCAAACATTCATTAAGGTAGTGGATACTCCAAGAGTAAAAAAACATGCAAACCCTTAGTTTTCCATGACAGCTATTCAACCCGCTACATTAAACTTCTCTGCTATAGCAAACACTGTAACAGATAAGGGCGCTTAGCACTACTTAAAATCATGCTTAAACCTCGATAAAAAGTTAAAACTTTTGTTCTGAGCCACTTATAATGATCACAAAATTGATTTGCCAGTACCACATCCAGAACATAAACAAAATATTTCATTTCTCAAACAAGACAGAACATGTGGCGACACATTTCCAGCACCTGACTTGTTCCTTCCTATTTTTTTGGAAACAGATTTTCCAAAATAATAAAATAGAGTCAAATGACATGTATATATCCTTTTTTTCATACAGTTATCTTTCTTTAAAAACAACTTTTTTAGATACATTCAAACGCTAAATGAGAATACTTTTCTAATAGGGACTCAAACTTTGTTTCACCGCGTTGAGGAAGACTAACCCTTTTATTATATTTGATCCCGTGGATGTTACATGCGTTTCTCTAATCATATTGGTAGGAATTACAAATCAAAATGATATACACTATTAACAGTTATTTCTCATGGAGTCATTATTACTAGTAACGGTTTTATTTAAATAGAATTCTAACATTTAACCACTCCATATTTAGTTTGCATTAATTCCTGCACACGTGACGACAAAAATATAGAAAGAGACGGTTAATTTCATGCTTTTATGTACAAAGCAACTTATTTACTCTAAATATTCCAACAATTAAATCATTATGAACAATAAAATATATTTATTGTAGCAGATATGAGAATACTGTGTCGGAAATTGTGGACATTTCATGCAAAAGTACGAGGCTAAAATATGTTATTAAAGGAAGTATATTGGAACTACATATATTCCAATGCTAACTGCCATTACTGCATCATCCAACAAAATTGCTATTTTCCTCTAGTTAGTTTAATTTTCTTTGTCCCTGCCTCCTTCATTACTTTTTATCTGCTGAAGTATTTAACCACCCAGGGTCTTGTGTTTCTTTTTTATTCTTAAAACAACTTTGTAAATCTACTTTTTAGATAGTAAAGAGCATGTGGGAAGAAGATAGGATAATGCAAGAAAGAGTATGAATAAATATAAGTTTGAAAGCATAAAGTACTAAAAAACCTTAATATGTTAAGATTTTCTTTTAATTTTAAAAATGAGGAGGTACCACTTTTGAAAATAACTTTTAAAACTAGTTTTTTCTTCTTTTTTTCTGAAACAAAAAACAATTTTAAAGAATAGAACACAAACAAACCGTCATATTGTCAATTTCTCATATCCATCCTAACCTCCTATGGTTCTTCAAGTCATCACTCACAACACCTCATTCTTCCTCTAAAAGGTAAAGTGCTATGCAAACCCAGTATTCTCTTTGCGAATGCTAACATAAGCATTAAATCTATCAACTAATGAATATTGACATATAGAGCTCAACCAAAATTCACAACAGCATATATGATAGTGTCAGATCCTAAAACTCGGAACCTTTTTGTTTTCACGTGCAACATCAAGATAATTTCAATATCCGTATCATTAAAATTAAAATTGTAATCAATTATAATTGTTTAACAATAATTTTCAAAGTAAAGAAAACATCAAACCACAATGCAATAAACAAATCTCCCCTTTTGTTAAAAAAATATAATAAATAGCAAAAATTGAAAACCGCCCCACACACGGAAATATTAATTCGCTAACAATTTTCTTAACAAGCCTAAAATTAAAATTAAAAACCCATCAAAGTTAAAATCTACATTTTCGCTCACATTGTTATCTCTTTCACTAAAAAACCCACCAATTATACAAACAAATCCACTAATTATCAGCACAGGGATTTCTATTCTTAATTTAAAATTTTCCTAAAATTAAAATAAAAATACTAAATAAAGAAAGATACTTGAGTGAGAGAGTTCCAAAAATTTGTTTGAAAAAAATTAGAAACTCACCTTTGTACTTAGAATTTAAATGAAGATCTTTGGGATCTGCAAAGTGAACGAATGGTGGTAACCAGAAGAGTGCTGAGAGAAAAACTGCAACTGAGAAAAGCAAGACAATAACGCATTTGATTCCAACGACGGAAAAGACGCAGCCCGCCGCCACTGCATTCCGCCATGGATCCTCGGCGGCGACGGTGGATGGTAGAGGGTGGTCTTCTTCTCCGGACTTTCCCATTGCCGGCGAAGTGGGTCAGGGCCCATCCTCAGTTTGGGTCGGGTTTGGTGTACTCATTTAACAGTAAGTGGAAGAGAAGTGTGGGAAAATAAGTTTGAGTTGAGGATGGGTCTGATACCTTTCTTATTATTTAAAATAATAATAATAGTTAATAACCATGTACTTATAATTATATATATATCTATGTATATATATATATATATATATATATATATATATATATATATATATAACTGGATAACTATATATATCTATAAGGTGGATCGGTTAGCATTCTTTTATCTATAATTATAACTATTAAAATGATAATTTTTTTTTTAATTTTATTTCTAGATTCTAAATTTAAATAATTATTTATAATAAAAAGATACATTTTTTTTTTAATTTAATAGTTATTTTTTATAATTCAAATAACTACTTATAATATTATTTAAATTATTTATAATATTTTTAACATAATATTACTTAAAATATTTTTTATTTTGATAACTAAAATTTACTATATATATAAATGTTTTTGTTTTTTTAATTATTATTTTGAAAATTAAAAATAATAATAATAATAATCGATATTTATTTATACGGGAGATTTTTCTTTTTAATAACCACTATTTTATTTCATTTTTATCTTTTCAGTTATTATTTTATTATTATTTAACTGATTTTTAAATTTAAAATGTTTTTTTAATTTAACTATTATTTAAATTAAATAAATACAAATTATTTAAAAAATAAATAAAAGTTATTTATGATCAAATTTAAAAGTTATTAACATTTATTTTTGTAATTATAGTTTCATTATTTTGTATTATAAAAAAATAACAGATCCGCGTAATATAATTGTTTTCATTAGTAATAATAATAATAATAATTGGTTGATGGGGAAAAGAAAAAATGAATAAGAGTTTGAAGTTTATAAAGAAGAAGGAAGGAGGGAATAGAATGAAAAAGGAGGATTTTTTCAGAGTTTATCTGTATTTTTTTTTTTTAATTTAAAAAATTATAATTGTTTTCAATTCTGAAAGAGAAGTGGGTAGCAGTATTGGCAATAAATTGCATTAGGACCCAGCTTTAAGCATTTGTTCCATATCTATGTGAAAATAGAAGTGAAATAAATTATGAATATATATATATATATATATATATATATATATATATATATATATATATATATATATATAATTATAAATACTACTGTAAGTTTCACTGTGTTTTAAGTTTCTTTTTATTAACTAATTAAGCAAAATTAACCCCTACCTGTTTTTTTTTTTCTCTAATAAACGAACCGAAGATTTAGAGTATTGTAAGGGAGGAAGAATGCTTTAAGATAAATAAAGCTGTTAATACTATGATTTTAGTTGAGAATGATTGTTATAGAAATGTTTTAAACATTTGTGTATTGGTTACTTTTATATTAAAATATCTTTAACTACAATAAGTGTGAGGTTTTATTGAGAAACAATTAAGAAAGAACAAGTGATAATAAAGTTTTCTTAAAAATATTAAAATTAATAATTTAACTACCAAATTGGATAGCATAAAAGACTGCTGTGACGAATCCAACATCCTTCCTTACCTTTTTTTTATATATTTATATGCAAGTATGATGATATATTTCTATTAGATTTTGTAAATAAATATTAAATACTATAAATAAATGGATGTACTATTATCATTAAAATATTTATAATTATAATATTGCACGTTTGCACAGATTAACTATTAAGTTAGTGATATAAATTTACAAAAGTAAATGAAAAGATATTATATAAAGAAATAAATAAAATATATATATATATATATATATATATATATATATATATATATATATATATATTACATTATTTCATAAAACATGATTAAATTATATCATACTATTATTTTGGAGCATTTTAGATTTTACAAAAGATGATTATATTGAATAGATTTCTAAATTGTATAATTTCAAACAAAGATCTTATAAAAAATTTAGATTGTTCTAAAGTCAAACATACTTTTAAATTAGCTAATTTAAAATTATATTTGATTTTAAGATTATGTAATTAAAAAATGATTTTCTAATTTTTAAATTATATGTTTCACAAAGTAGTAATTTTGTTATGATAAGAATGATACTCAAATCTTTTTTTGACATGGTAGCATATTGGTTTCCATTAAGTATTTTGAGGTGATAAGAATGTTTTTATTTTGAGGTTTGTTGTTTCAAGTCATTACCGATTCTTGACATGTGATTTGTGGTTTTTGTTTATTCTATTGTTTTGTCAAAGTTCCTGTTATTATTTATGAATTGTGATTTCTATTTGTGTTGTAATTTTTATTTGTACTCGTGATCTTTGTTCTTAACCAATATTTGTGATTCATGTTTGTGTTACAGTTTTTGTTTATGCTCATGGTTCCTATTTTTTTATTGTGATTTATCGTTTCTGTTTAAATTGTAGTTTCATGGTTGTACTTGTGATTTATTTTCTTAATTGTGGTTCATGCTTTTGATTGTGATTTGTGATTTTTGTTCGTGCTCACTATTCTTACTCGTCTTTGTGATTTCGCTCATGCTTGAAGTTTTATTCATGCATATGATTTTTGTTCTCACTTACATTTTTTCAGTCTAGTTTGTTTCATTTTCGCATTACTTTTTTATAATTCTCTTTGCTTTGCTTCATTAGGAATGTTTTGGTATCGTGCCATGTTTATCCAAAATTAATTGGCTTTGTGGTCTTTTGGATGAACTTGTATTTCCTTAAACAAATTCAATGTCCCTATATGATGACAAGATAAGTGATATTCAGATTGTTGCAAATTCAATGTTATGTTAATGAACCAAACATATTGAAGCTAAGACATAAGATATTTCTTAGCAAAACATTAAATGGCAAAATAATACATTTTTAGCAAAGCTTTATCACAACGAATTCATAGATAGGTGTTGGTATGACTTATTATTTGTGAATGATTTTATATGAAACATTTGAAAGTTAGTTTTTTTGTAAGACATTTAGGACGTCTTCTAGTTATATCACCAACAACTTGAGGCTAAAGAAGACATCCATTATGCATTAATTCACATTTAATGCATTTTGATCAATAAACTTTATTGATAGATAACATATACTTTATTTAGTTGTAGTTGATAGTGTCCATTTTTTATGTTTAAAATATATCTTTTGATGGTCTTTAGTCCAACATTTTGTCCTAACTTTCCTAAGCAAACTTTTTCTTCATAAATGTCGTAAAGACACACCTTTGAAGAATGATATTAAAAGCATTTATATTTATAAATACACCTAACTCTACATAAATCATGTTTCTTTTAAGTGTAGATGTTGTTTCATCTATTCCAAACATTAGACAATGTGTTGTCTAAATGTGGACAATATATCTTAACACAATGAGTAACCTAACGTTAAGTCTTTAAACAATATTTCGTATTACACCTTAGAACATTTTTATTTATATGTTATTATTTAAAATAAGAACATTTACCATTTTTTTATTCTAACAAAACCTCCTTAGATTGAAACTAAAGTAGATGTGGCTCAAGTTAGTGAGCTAAGATAAAATAAGTTGTTCCTTGTTCACATACTTCTATTAACATGTTTCGAAAATCTTTAGATGAAATTTCGTATTTGTTGTGACATTATAATATTATTAAAAAGATTCAAAATCACCTTTAGGTTTTCATTTCTACATTAGCACAAATATATAAACCTTTTTTAGTGAGCTTATTGTCATTAATTGGCATATTGACAAATCTCTAGTGATAAGCTTTTGGTAAAGTAAAGGTGTGATATTGAGTAGAGAGGAAAAATGAAGGATGATGTATAAACAAACTACCCATGTTCAAAGGTATCATGTACGATTAATAGAAACAAATGATAGTATTTTTTAACTCTTGCCATATTAATATGATGAATTTTGTAAAGAATGAGAATCACATATCTTTATACGAAAACAACAATGAACACATAAGAAAAGACCGAAATGAAAAGTAGGATTTTTTTTTTAATGTTAGAGCAAGAAACTTCATCATGTGCTTACTATATAAAATAATACAAGAAGGTACATAACTTAAGATAAAAAGATGTGAAATACTTACATTGTAATGTATAAAGGTTCCATTAAGGTAAAATGCAACAATCTCAATTTTTCAATCTCTAATACATTTTTTTTATTTGGAAGAAAATGAGGACATACAAAGTATGTTTGGTTATTTCATATATTAATAAATGAGCTCATATCTTTAAGAACTAAATATAATTTTGATCATTTTGACAAAATCTAAAAAATTGAAGACCATAGGTAACAACTTTTAGGACTGTAAAGAACCTAAAATTATACTTGTGTGCTTTACATAAAGAAGAAGACCATAATCATGTCTATTTTTTGGTTTTGGTTTTTTTTTTTTTTTCTGATGGAAGATACACTAAGAAGATTCAACACTAATGAGTTTTGAGTAAACTCATAACCAGTATATCACCTTCATCCCACTATTTTAAGATATTATAGGTCTTTCTTCTCATATATTATTATTCTTACCCCTTTTTATCTAATGTGTGACTTTTAATTCTTATATAACTCAAATATGTAAGCACTCATCTAAAGAATTGTAAAAAGACAAATGATTTGAGTAGATAAATTTTGTATTAATCATACCTTATTATATTAAGATTTGATTTTTAATATGATCAAACATACGTCTAACTATTCATGTATGAAAAGTTCATGTCCTTTTAAAATATAAAATCTTAAAATATAGAATATTTCGTATAAACTTTATGTGACTATGTTAAGTTCAAATATTTTACTGATATTTTTTTTCTTACAAACATTAAATAGACCAAATCTATTTACTAAATCCCCTTACTTTAAAGTTATGTATTTAAAGGAATGAGTTAATTATTTTGATTAAATATTTCAATTTTAGACTTTTTATCAGTTAAGGTAGGGTTAAATATATTTTAGTCCCTAAATTTATCATGAAACTAAAATTTATTTCTGTCTCAAACTTTGATATACATCAAATGTCAACTTAAAATGTGTTTGACAAGTAAAAACATTTAATATAATTGAGTTAAAAGAACTATATCCATTCATTTTTAAAATTTGGAGACTAAAATGTATCAAATTTTAGAATAACAAATTTCAGATTTAAGTATAAGTTTAGTAATTAAAAACATATTTAACCGTATTAACATATTTAACTATAACACATTTTTTTGATCTTTAAACAATCAAGAGTGATTAATGCATTAAGTGCATTTTTATGAGTAAAACTAAATTATATAGTTTATTTCTCTCAAAAACAACAATTGAAAAGAAACTTTTAATACATTTATTGATTATTCTGATAAAAATGAGAGATAGAAAAAGAGAGTCAAAGTTTGAATTATATCATACACACACAAATATATGATGTTTATATTTCATTAAAATGGTAAAATTGAGGGTATTGACCATTATTAAAATAATTCAACAATTACGGGTTACTAATAAATTCTAAATAAAATATTAAGTATATTTTTAATTATAATTTGGAAAAAAAATGATTGAGTTATACACTACAGATTATATGTTGTGAATGATACGAGATTCTTCAAATAAATTCATACTTCTTGGTAAAATAAGTTAACTAATAAATTCTATATGAAACATTACCTTTTTTTTATCATTAGTCGGAGTAAATTACTGAATGATACACCAAAAATCATATGAGATTCAATTTCTTTTGCAAATAAGGTTTCAACGTCAAGCATCATGAATTGAATATAAGCACTAATATGATCTATAAGTAGTTAGGATTATATACAACTATTTTAACGATATCTATAACTTTGCACTTGAAAGACAATACGGATATAAAATCAATTATAAAGCAACATAAGCAATAAAAAACTAATAAAATATTGGGTGCCTTATATTTTGTAAAAAATAAAGAAATAACAGATTTTACAATCTTTACAAATTATGCCTTTTTTTTTTTTCATTTTCTTACCTTAAACACTTTCATGTTTGTTTAAGTTTATTTACAAACTTTTAATATAGGTTCATCTTTTATGGTATGATTTTACTTTAGTTCCTATCATTTAGGTAACATATGGTGTGATTTTAAACTTTTGTTAACCATACCATCATTAATTAGGTAGTCTTTTGGTATAAAAAGGGATAGAAATTAATAAACACACAACGAGTCAACATAAATTTATTGTACCAAAATGGAAAATCAAATTTTATATGGACAAAGAAATATCAACATTTTATCTATTGTATGTTACAATAATGTTAAGCCATTCATCCTAAAATTTGACATTTCATTCCTTTAATTTAAACATTTTATATTATAATTAAATTTTTTTACCATACAAGGATATGGTGAAGTGTTTATTCCAAATATTTTCTTTAATGGGAGATGAAATTCTCATTTCTCTCTTAATAAATACTCCTTTATTGAAATCATATAACACACAAAATTCTTACAAAATATAAATCTTGTTTGAAAGGTTATACAATAATGTCAGAAGAATTCTTTGTTGATACTGTTGGAAGTAGAAAACTAAAGCGTAAGATTGAGAATTTATCATCCACCGATGATGATGTTGATTCAGAGTTCTCATTATCTCTGAGTTTAGGTAATAAACGAATGGTGGGTGAATCATCATCTGATTTCTTTTGTAAATCATTGACAAACCCTAAAACTACATTCAGTGTTCCAAAACCTTTGGAAGACTCTAATCATCAAGTGATTATGTCTAAGCAATACCAATTCTCTTGTATGTTTTGCAATAAGAAGTTTTCAAGCCCTCAAGCTCTTGGAGGACACCAAAATGCTCACAAGCCACAAAGAGTGCTCTTAAGGATGAACAAAGATATGAGAACATTTGGATATGGCACTCACATGTTCCCACATTCATCCATTCCTCATTATCCTTTTCATGGCTCAATACCCCTTTATTATAGGCATAACATGCACCCCATGACCCATTTGTCAACCATGCCATGGCCTCATTTTTTACCTACCTTTGGCAACCAAGAGTTTCATGAGTCATGCATCCGAAGGCAACAATTTGGGATGACCAACCCTTGGGGAATAGTATCCGAAACTCCAAAAAAAATTATATAGTAGGGATGTGGAATTTGGTTTTAAGCATAATTAAGTTTCCTCACTTTGTTTAACTCATGGTGCAATAATTTTCATCTTTGATGTTAAATTTATCACTCAAGCTTTAATATTAGTTTGACAAATGGAATATGCAATTGTAGTTGTGGTACAATACTATGATCTCTTTATATTTATGTAACAATAATGGTTGTGATCACATGTTATTTAGACAATATTAAGGTAGCCACATTTTTAAATAATGATTTAAAATAATTTTTTCTATTATTTGTTGTTATTGGGCTTTTTTTTTACATTGCTTATGTTTTAATGTTTAGACAATTTTTTAGATTGTGATTTTTTTTTTTTTGCAATGAAAGTTTAGTGAAAAAATACATTTTTTTTATCATTAGAATTAAAAAAATTGGTAAAAATATATCTTTTTTCTTGAATAAGAACTTTTAGTTTGAACTTACTCCC
>Ga0214542_1011897_pt1 | contig 11607 bp, 8 predicted proteins | sample CNSS1metaG_FD_160096 | JGI IMG/M metagenome (GOLD analysis project Ga0214542, IMG submission 160096) | Root nodule microbial communities from cowpea collected in UCLA plant growth center, Los Angeles, California, USA - CNSS1 | ecosystem: Host-associated > Plants > Roots > Nodule | place: USA...
TCATTCAATTTAAAAAAAAAAAAAAGAAAAAAAAAAAGAGAAAGAAAAAAAAGAGAGAGAAGGGAAAGGGGAAAGAAAGAGGTAACGTAAGGCCTCTCTTTTGTCAGACCCATGCATGCTATGCTATCATGGTTTTTACTTGGTAAGGGTCTGTAGCATGGTCATGATGGCTAAAGAAGCAGGAAGCAACATTTACTCTCAGCCTTGTCCCAAATTTCGAAATTGGAAGGTGCAGAGGGTTACATAATAAAAAGGGGAAGATTCATGAGAGGGGGGTCCTTTTTTTTGGTTACTACAGAGAGGGGTTTGGGCACTAGAAATCAGTGAGGGAGAGAAGGAGTCAAATTTGAAAACATAAGCAAATTGTTAGCGCATTAAGTTTTATTTTCACGGTAAGTGTTCTTAACTCCTCCTTAGCTTATGTTACCGTGACTTGATGTTGTTGTTGATGTTCATGGGTGTATGAATTAGAGCTTATGTTAACGTGATTTGATATTGATGTCTGTTATTCATTTTGTTGATTCCCATCGCACCTGGGTACAGTAAAGAACAGAGCACATTTTTTTTTAATTTTATTTTATTTGCAATTGTTAAGATATGTTCTTGTTTGGGTGTTATTGTTGCCCGAATGAGTGGTGCTGGAAAATAGCCTCACCCTCAATCTCTCTCGCCACCATCATCTTCCCCTCATCACCTTCTAGTTGCAAAAAAAATTGTCAAGCCAGAACCCAAACACACTTCACCATCATCTTCATGTCACACCTGGAAATAAAACATAGACCCAAAAACAGTATTCACACGGTCATCAACACAAACTCTCTCATCATCACCCTCATCATAAACTCGTCCGCCATTAACGAAACTTCATCACCAAACAGCATATTCAATTTTGGACTCTTATACTAACACAAGACTCCTCCATCGTCATTTTCACATTCCCCTACATAAAAAACCAAAATAAAAAAAAACATATACCAAACTCAGCACGCACGCACACACAGATCAAGTTTTATCCTGCAAGTCTTCATCCTTTGGCACCACTTGAGACCCTTCGCACACTTTCACCTTCACCATCGCAACATTCTCACTCCCACAGCATACCCCTTTCGTAGAGCCACCATCTCAACATCACATCACCATTTCGACACAAGCAACAAACCAGAATCACATTCATCATCATCACTGTCACGCACTCAAATACACCATAACAACCCAATACAAATCAGAAGCAGAAGACCACCGGCGATTCGAAGCTCTGAACGGGAGTATGGTCGCTTGTGGTCGCGTGAACGGAGGAGTGTGGCCGCGTGATGGTTGCAGAAGGGGATAGTCGAACACCGGGAAGCTTGGCGTCACTGGTGGCACATCTCGTCGCGGCAGCAGCGGCGTTCATGGTGGCGGCCACAGACGTTGGGTCATCGGAGTTCGAGCAGAGGAGTGTGGTCGCGCTCAGTGGCGAACCCAACGGCGGCGGCTCGCGCGAGAAGGAAAAAAAGCAACGCCGTCGGCTCCAGGCGTCGCCGGTGAGGGCAAGCGGCGACGACGATGTGGCTTCCGTGTCTCGTTCTATATTTCTCGAGAAGTGGAGGAGACGTCGGTGCAGGAGCATTTCGCGAGAGAGGGGAGTGAAGGGTGACGGCGTCCCCAATGAAGCCTCCGGCGGAGGTCGTTGGTGGCGGCGAAGGCGGACGCGCATCCAGGCCTGGGGCTGTGTTGGTGGTGTCGAGAAGAAGAGATGCCATGGTGAGGGGAAGAAGCTTTGGCTTCTGTTAGGGTTTTTTTTTTCTGAAAAATAAAAAGGGGCAGCAGGCCTTGAACCCTTTTACCACGCGCACCCCCTCTTTTACCTCAACCACACCCTCCTCCTTTCTTTTCGTACACCCTCATTTTTAATTCATGCACCTCCAATTTGTGTTTCCTTAGCACACCCCTTTATTTACTGCACGCACCCCACCTGTTACTTCATGCACCTCCCACATGTGATACTCCGCATCCCATGCCTTTGTCTATTGTTTTTGGGCTTGTTGTTGTATTTGCTTTGTGCACCCCACCAATTACTCGTGCACCCTTACTTTTTTGTTTCCCACTTTATTCTTCTTAAATAATTTCATCCTTTTGTAAATTCATTTATTTATTTATTTATTTATTATTATTATTATTATTTAGAAAAAAAAGGAAAACAAACATTTGAAAATCATAAAAATTAAAATATAGAAAAATAAAAAAGGTTCTCTTTCATTTTTATTGTGTCTGTCCGGCCGCTCGCATCGTGTGACACTTCCAAATAATTTGAAAATATCGAAAAATAGTTTTCTTTTTCTTTTAGTGTCCGTCACCGCTCGCGTCGTGTGACACATATTTTCAATTAATTCAAAATTACCAAAGAAATATAAAATTTCAAAAATACAAAAACATCAATATTTTCCCACAAATATCTTTTAAGAACTACGTGATCCTTGATTCTCCACCGTGAGATACGTAGGAGCAGGGTCAGTCCTTGTCAGGTTCACCTCTAAAAAAAATCAAATCTTTTTTTCTCAATTATTTTTCAAATATCTTTTTAAGAACTACGTAACCCTGATTTCTCATTTTTAATGAGAATACGTAGGACCAAGGTCAATCCTTGTCAGACCCAAAAAATAAAAAAAATATATTTTTGTTTCTTTTTAATATTTTTGTCTTATTATTTTTGGGGAAAATTGATATTTTGATAACCACATCAACTTTGCATTTTTAATTAAAGGTACCGCCCTTGGGCGGGCGCGGTAGGGTGCTAACACCTTCCCTACGCGTAACCGACTCCCGAATCCAAAATATGGTTTTTCGCAGACTTGTCTTATCTTTATGGTTTTCCATTGTTTTCCAGAATAACTATGGTGGCGACTCCTAAATCTTTTTTAAACCCGTTTCTTTTTTCGATTCGCCTTCCTGTCGCGATTCTGGTTGCGACACATAAAAAATATCCATAAGGTCTAAGTGATATTCAGTGTCGAGGATTAGACGATAAGTGTCTACGACTTCCACTAGAACTTTCTCTTTATTGCCCATGAAAACAAACTTCTCATTTGGATTTATTATTTGGGTTGAAAGAAATCCTTGCAAGACATTGAAACATGAGTTGTACATCCAGAATCTGTAAGATCTGCTAAATTTAATTAATAAATGCGAGAAATGGGAGCTTTTAAGGCATTAATTATTGATTGATGTGACATGGAAAAGTGCTAACTCAAATGGTTGAGAATACTTTATTGTGTGAAAGGACTTAGGTTCAAGTCTTATGTATGTCATTTGTGTGTTATTTAATTATTATTGTTTTAATGATATGCTTGATCATGTTGAGTGATAATATAATCATAGAATTATATAAATTATCATGAAACATGAATTGGTTGAAGGATTGTGCATTAAATTGACATTGGCATGGTAAGAGTTTATACCTTGGTGAACCCAAACTAAACTTTATTTTTGCCAAAATTTACTTTGGCATGAAGGTGAAAGGGCATAGAAACCCTAGCTGGTCAAGGAGCAACCAAGAAGTGGCTAGAAAATTGTCAATAATGAACCATTGAATGGCAATTATCAGCCCATTAAATCAATTTTCGTTTTTTAGTGATTACCTAGCATTAAGGCACCATTAAAAGGCCAATTTTAGGTCAGAAGAAAGGTTTTGCAAGGCTATCTTTGTGCTTAGAGAACAGAATACGAAAATTGAGACTTTTGTGAGGATTGGGTGAGGAGAGGAGCTGCATTGAGAGAGTCAAAGGAAGATCATTGGTGATCAGGGGGGAACTCACAACGATTCCAAAATAAGCTAAGCAAACCAAGTTAGGGGAGCTTTACACGTTAATTTTATGTTTAATTCTGATTGGCATGCTAAATAGAGAAACCTTATGCATTAACTTTATTTTAAATTTGATTGGCATGCTAAATAGAGTAATTTCATGCGTTGATTATTTTAAGTCTGATTGGCATGCTAAGTATGGTATGATTATGTATGAATTGTTATATTCCATTTAAAGATTGTGGTTCTGGGAAATTTCCAGAAACTGTTTGGCCGGCGATGAACTACCGTCAGATGATACTTTCCTTTTCTAGGCTATTTAGGGTTACTGTAGAGGAACCACCGGCCAAATATAGTGTAAAATAGCATGTTTGACCAACGTTGACCCGCCCTTGCCTAGAGTTGACTAGTTGACCAATATTGACTCTTTGACTATCCAGTGAGAGGCTGCCATGTGTCAGAGCAGTCTCTCTCTCTCTCAAGTCAGAATTCTCTTTTAGAAATTAGGGTTTGGCTGTCGTGAGGGTTACCGTAAGGTACGTTTCACAGATTCTGACGGTGGCCATTGTTTCTCCGATAGAGGACGTGTTCGGTGGAGAGCTTGTTGTTGTTGTGGTGCTAATCGCACAAGGCATGCATTGCAGCGGCAAATGTGGTACTCATGACTGCAGGCCCAAGGTCCGTGAATGGTGGGCGTGGCGTTGCATCACAGGTTGCGGTTTCCTCATGGAGAAGGAGAAAAATGGTGGTTGTCTGTGACGTGAATGAAGGTGCACGCAGTTTTGACGCAAGGAATCATGGAGGAGCTCGAGTATGGTGCAACGATGGAGGCGCGATGGAGGCGCGATGTGTTTGGTGCAATCTTTTTGTTTCCAACTGCATTTTTAAGTAGTTTTAGTGGGTTGAAATCTTTTAAACATTGGCTCATTATTTTACTGTTATGGGGCTTAAGGGACACCCTTGGACTGCAAAAGTTTAAGTTATTCACATGTGTAGGCTTTGTTAATCTCATATCACATAATGTGTTTATGGCTTTGGTGGAACATTGGTGTTTAGATGAGAGAAAACATGGGCTCGCGGGGTTTCTTTTTCTCTTTCTTCCTTTGCTTATACTTTCATGTAAACACATATAGTAGTATAATATAGTTGTTGTTTTCCTTTCCTTATACTTTTGTTGCAGACTACACATGATTTCATAGTGCATCTTTCTTAAAGGTTCTTTTAGCAAATGCGTTATTTATTGATCCATTGACATATGCAATTTTTTGGTCATTGACTTTTCTTGTTGCTTTATTTTTCTTTATGTTGTGGTGCTTGGGAATCATGTGTTTGAAGAAATCACATGTTGGAGTGGTGTGTCTTATATTATGTTATTTTCCTTTATGCCTTTAATGTATGTTCTTGGACTTTCTTTCGGGGGGCACTATATGAGAATGTTAGAATGATGGGTTGCTTTGGTGCGTGGATGATAAAACTGTGAGTGTTTTTAGGGGTTTCATTATGGAACTTTATTCCTCCATGTATGGTGTGGTGGTGTGTATTAGGATTGAAAATCTATAATTCTCATGTGCTACATGTTAAGAGTGTTTTACCTGACTTAAAGACTCTTGGTGAAATTAAGTGTTGTGTGAGATTTTCCGTACCTAGAGACCTAGTGAAGACTCTTTCACCTCTGTGAAACAGTGGTAGAGAATTGGTCTGAGTACTAAGTGAAGACTCTCTCACCTGTGTGAAGCAGTAGGGAGAGGAAATATGTTTCGCCTTACTTTCTGCTCGTTGTTGAGTATAGTGTTAGGTGTGCGATGCAACGACATTCTTACTCATAAGTGCTTGAGGAATAAGGGAGATTTGTTTGTTGCTGCGATGGCTGGACTACTCAAACCATCTGATTCTAGGAAAGTAGATGTGTGGTGGGGTAAAAGGTGGCGGAAAACCAAAGTTTGATTGTGATTATAATGCTTAAGTGTTTTACTTAGTTGTGATGTTGAGTATTAATTGTCATGTTTTATTTTGTTGAATTTATATATCATTGATTATGGTTAGCTTACCCTTATTTATTTGTTTGTGTTTGAATGTGTGTGATGATCGTATGACGTGTGTGTTATACGGAGGACAGGTGATAATGCAGATGTTTTTGGCATGGAGTAGATCGCGGAGAGGATGGGATGAATCGGGGGTTTATTAAAAATTTATTTCCTTGTTTTGCATCAAATAATGAAGACTATGTAATTTTCTTTTGTTTTGTAGTTGTTATTTGGAATTTTCCTTTTACCCATGGAGATTTTAAACTTCATATTAAGAATTAAAATAAAACTTTTGCCTAAGTACGATTTGGATAAAATCAGTATACATTAAAATGTGCATGTATTATATCTTTCCGTGACATCCTAAATTGGGGTGTTACATACGCTTCCACATTCTTTTTGTTTAGTATTGGGAGCTACTCAATTAATTTATGGTTTATTGTTTGTATGATTGATTGCACAATCTAACATGTTCTCTTTAGAAAACCATATAATTATCCTTATGTTTCTTACTGATATTGAGATGTTAAAATATAAAATAACATCGACCTAACCAATTTATGATAAGATCAAATTGTCCTTTTGATATTTTTATTTACCCATTATAAAATATAATTACTCTTTAAATACTCTTCAACTAATGGTCCTATATTCTATTGTCATATTTTGTTTGAATATCCTCTCCAGATACCTTTTGTCATAAATTCGGCATTTAACCTATGAATAGTGTTACGTTTCTTCTTAATTGACGTGGATTTTTGTCTTCATTCTATTATATTGTGTATTCTTGTTGTTGGAAGAATTACATACTTGCACCAATTAGTAATTGAAACTTGTTAGTCCAAGCTATTATGCTGCATTTGACCCTTCCCAATGATGTAAAAGTACTAGTCAATGGTAGATTTCAACTTGTAACACCAAGCTATGTTTTTCTAAATTTCTCTAATTCAAAATAAAATCTAGAATTACTATTATATCATAAGCAGTAAAACATATCCTGAAAATATTATACCAATAAATTGAAAGTCTATAAGCATTAAATCCCAACTTTGCTATAAGATCGACACCTTTCTTTTACCATCATAACATTGAGAAAGTTAATATTTAAAAATGTGTGCATCATGGGAGCTAACTGTTAATACTTCACAGATATAATTAAAAGATACCCTAAATAAAATTACATGTGAAAAAATAGAGTAAAAAAATTTTCATCTAAAAGTATTTCTGGCTTCGAATATATATGTATGCATTGTTACGTGATAAAAGGAAAAACAAATGCATTTATATAAGAAAAAGTCAGTCTCTAAGAAAAAAAAAACAAAACTTAAGGATTGGTTTAGCCCATAATATAAATCGACGACAATATAAATAGAAGTAAACAAAATCAAAAACATTAAAAACATAATACTTGAGGTTTTACTTAGCCTAAAATCAATGATATAGATTTTCTTAAGAATATACATTCTAGGCTCTTTTCTTCATCAAATTACATTCAAATGCCTAATTTTTGGCATCTAAAAAAGCTCAAAAAATAAATTTTAAATAAAAGGCCTCATTTTTTAAGTTTGCTTTATGTCTCCCAAACGCTTGAGTCGCTCATGGATGCATGTATCTGTACTTGTACCTACAATACCCGTTACACATAAAAAAATTAAAATTAAAATTTAATTTATCTTTTATTAAGCTAAATTTAATTAAAATTAAAATTATATTTTATTAGATTAAATTTAATTAAAATTAAATTTTTATTTTTTTTATTTTTTGGTAATTTTATTTTAAAAATTTATAAAATATTATTTTTTAAAAATTTGCGGGTATCCACAGTTACCCGCATGTTGCAAAATACCTGCGGATTTTAAAATACTGGCGGGTATTTTTTAAGCGGATAAACAAATGGGTTACAAGTGGATTTTTTTGTTGAGGGTCGGGTTGTGGGTAGACACTATCCATGCCCGACATGACCCGTTGCCACCTCTAATATTTTCTATTTTGTTGGAAAATATTAATTTGGTCCCTTTACTATAATGCTTCTCAATTTGGTTTCTATTTTGGAAAATTTGATGTAGTTAGGGTTAGCACTATACTAACAACATTAGAGAGGTGCCACCCTTTTTTTTTTTTTTACTTTTACTTTTTAATTTGATTTATTTTTTATATTTTTTTTTAAATTAAGATTTTCACGTGTCAAGGTGACGTCGTCCATATGACAATGACACTGTGATGTGGTAGTAGAGTAACACGTGTCATTGTCACACCATGTGTCATTGTCTAGGTTTTAATTTGGTCCTATATTTTTATTTTGTCTTAATTTAGTCCCAAATTTTTTAAAAATTAAACATTTTTGTTCTCTCAAAATCTTGTACAAATATTTTTATTAAAATTGATATTTTTACTTAAATTGATATTTTCATATTTATTTAAATTTATATTTCACATTCAACTTTATTTCAACTAGCTTTCAAATTTTAAATTTATTTGTTTTAAATTACTATAAAATTATTTAAAATTATTTTAAAATTTTACATTTGAATTTATGTAATGTTATTTTAAGCCAACTCAATAATTTGTATAGATATTATTGAATTTTATACGCTTTTAAAAATATACAATTATTTGAAATATAAATTCGAATGAAAAAATATTAAAATATGATATAATAAAATATCAATACAAATAAAGTTCAATATAAAATATAAATTTTAGAAGAGTTGAAAAAGTTGATAAATTTACTTTTTGTGAAATGTAATTGATAAACAAGTTTAACATCTTTATTAGTTGAAATTAATTTTGAATCAATTTTCTATTAACATTACTTTCTATTTACAAATTTTAAAATGATTTTAAATAAAGTTCAATGTAAAATATAAATTTAAACTTAATCTTGTTAAAAATATTTAATAAAAAAATCAATTTCAATAAAAATTGTTGTATACATTTTGTATAAATATTAAATTTGGTTTCAATGAGAGAGGGACGAAATTGCTCTATTTACAAGGACCAAATTTACATTGAGGTAGTGATAGTGATATGTGGTACTATCATTGTCACATCACACTGTCACTGTCATGTAACATTTTAACTCGACACGTGACAAATTTTTATGTTTTTTTAAATTTTTAAAAATAATAACAAAAACAAAATATAAAATAATTTTTAAAAAAATCAAAAAATCCACGAAATGACATATGATATTCTTTAATATTATTAGTACAGTATTAACAAAAATGACCTAATTACATCAATTTTTCTAAAAATTAGAACCAAAATTGAGATAAATAAATAAAAAACAAAATTAATATTTCAAAACAAAAATGGAGTTAAAAAACATAATTTAACCTGCATAATACGGTGTTTGGATAAAAGAAAATAAAATATATTAAATTCTTCTCGAATCCGTTATCACAAATAAAGTGAGTGACAATTACATCATTTTGATAAAATTTAAAACTTAAATATTGTTTGCTCCCAATTGTCAATTCACTTCTATCTTCGTTCATATTTCCTTACATTCAGCGATATATGCATCAATGGCGTGTGAGATTCCAAGCATATATGTGAGATTGGATGAAACGAACCTTGGATTTTCAAGTTTGGGACTTTTTCGATCTTTCGATCAAATTTTATAGGAAATAGAAATTGATGTGAATCAAGAAAGTTTAAGTTTTCTTTAACCAATAACTTGTTTTTCTTTAAACAACAATCAATTGCAAAACTAAAAAGTTTAATTAATAATTTATATTACATATTTATCTAAAATTTATTATTTTTTAGGTTAATCTAATTAAAAATTAAGTTTTATTTTATAATTAAAAAAATAAACTGCATCAAATCGTGAAACTAAATAATTTACTTAATTAATTTATATTAAATATTAATATAAAAATTGCTATCTATTTTAATGTAATCAAATATTTCTTTTTGTTTTTTAAATAAAAAAATTATTAATTTGATACAAATCAATAACATTCAATGTTAATAGTCGGATAATAAAATTTAACATAAAAATATGTTAATATAAAATTGTAGAAAAATCAACCATAACAATAAATACATTTTTATGAAAAAAAAAAACAATGCTTGTGGATTAATGACCAAAAAGACTCTAACAATGTATAATTATAAAACAATTTTCATTTCAATTTATAAAGTCAACTAAAATTCAACGACAAGACATTTTCGATAATTAATTACCATATTAAATATAATATAATATTTATTTGAGTTGATGATATAATATAGGGATGATAATAGGACGGGACAGGAAGTGATAAGGATGTAAAAAAATCTGTATCTACGGGTATTAGCAGATAAAATCTCTTACGGGCAGAATGGATATTGTAAATGGATACTAGTAGGTAACGAATATGGGTATTTTTAATACCCGCATGTTAACGAGGCATGTACGGGTACCAAAGTATCCGTACTCGTGGATATCCGTACCGTTATATTAATATATTGATTTTGAAAGAGTTATTTTTTTATCAATTAGTTTTAAAATAAATTCATTTCTTTGTAAATTGTCATTCAATACTATTTAAATGAGTTATTTGGACTTTGTTTAACATTTATGAATGTTATGTATTGTATTTTATTTGAATTTACGATTAAAATATGTTGTTAAATATTTATTTTTATTTTTTTAAATACTCGTGGGTACCCGTGGATATTAAAAAATTATGCGGGTACCCGTATAACAAATACTCAAAGGATATGGATACGGGTACGCGTCGGATATTTATCCAGTCGGTAGGATACGCGAGAGTTACTACCCGTACCCTACCCGCCTCGTTGACATCCCTAGACGGGGACGAATTTTGTTATCTCATATCCATCCCCATAGAAAAAATGTATCTTCGTCCCCGTACACAAACCCAATAGTTTGGTATCAAACTTTTGTCTCATGTCCATCTCCACCGAGTAACGAGTATATTCTCATACCCATACCCATACTCATACTCATACCCATTTTCTCACTGTTTCAATATTAATTAATTTTTATAGGCTTAAATACTTTTTTGGTCCTCATTTTCGTAGTGTTTGTTGCAGATGGTCCTCATTTTCATAGAATGTTTAAAATGGTCCTCATTTTTACCGAATGTTTAGAATGGTCCTCATTTTCGCAATTCGTGTTTTATTTGGTCCTTTTTTGTAACGCCATTTAAATCATTAACGGAACATTGTACAGGTGGCACGGTTTGTATTAGGGTGTGTTACGTGTACTGTACATGTGGCTAATTAACGTTAATTTTTCAATTTAGGGGAAATTTTGCAATTAGGGAAATTTCTTTATCTTCGTCTTCTTGAGTTCAGATTTGCAGAGGAAGCAGCTAATACTTGCCATTTCATCATTGGATTACAGTTGCACTCTTCATTTCAATTTTCTAGTTAATCATCATCAACGAGGTAAGTGGGTTCAGGGTTTTCTAGGTTGTGTTTGCTCATGGGTTAGGGTTTTCGTAATTCTATTTTTGGGTTTGTTTGTCTTTCGATTGTTGTGATGTTCTGCATGGTTTCTAAATTACTTTCATGATTTTGTGTAGTTTGTGTCTGTAGGTGGGGTTCAATGGGGTATTATTTTAGTTGGTTTGTTTGTCGGTTGTCGATGTTGGTGTAATGGTTCCCATTATTTTATTTGTAATTGATTGTAACAGTGGTCCCCCATTGCGTTAAGTAGACTTAATAATACATCTTTTTTATCTGTTTAATTTACTTTAGGGCAATGAGTGATGATAGGTTCAATGTTATTGTCCACCACGGTGGTGAAGTAGAGGCCCATGAAGAGGCTGCTGAAGTAGAGATTGG
>Ga0214542_1011898_pt1 | contig 11606 bp, 10 predicted proteins | sample CNSS1metaG_FD_160096 | JGI IMG/M metagenome (GOLD analysis project Ga0214542, IMG submission 160096) | Root nodule microbial communities from cowpea collected in UCLA plant growth center, Los Angeles, California, USA - CNSS1 | ecosystem: Host-associated > Plants > Roots > Nodule | place: USA...
ACGCCGGAAGGGGTTCGGGTGCAGGAGGGGATTTGTGGAGCGGTAAGGGATTTGAAGTCGTGGAGCAGAACTGTGTGTGGTGCGGGAAGGGTTCCAGAGGTGTGTGGGTGTGCGGGACGATGGTTGTGGGGCGCCGGCTTCGTGTCTGTGTGGTGCGGAACTGGGAGCTTTCGACGAACTGGGGAAAGGAACTGCGAGATTTGGGGAGAGTGGAGAAGCAGTGGAGCGCGGTGGAGAGTTTTCAAAAACCAAAAAATGTTAACGTTTGCGCTGGAGTGAGGAGTGGGAGAAGGCTGTGACAACACGCGCTTGTGCAGGAAATGTTGTCTCTGAATGCCAATTTCATTTTTCTGTTCAAAAATAAAAAAATAAAACCCAAATACTGCTGGCACGTCAGGTGATCATGGAAGTGGTAAAAATGGGGTGTCAATGTATCATTACTCATTCAGGAAGCAAATGATCAACGATCCTAATATGGAAACAGAAAAATAACACCATAATGAGAACATGAAAAACATTAAAAAATGATTAAAATTCTGGTAACTAAATAAATAAAAGCATCATTGCTCAAAGCAATGACCGATTTAGTAATTAATTCGTTTCAGTTATTATTGTCTTGGTCACCGATGTATAGTGATTGAAATCCGTGATTGATAACCAAATTCGATTATCGATTTAGTAGTTAAAATCAGTGATTTATTTAGATCAATTAATCACATATATTATATATGTTTGCATATTTAACAAATAGAAAACTATTCTATAATCTAATTTATATTGGAAATGCATGTATTGTTAAAATGAAATTATTACCTTAAATCATTCTAATATTAAATTGTTAAGTAATGAAAATATTTGTAGTCTTATATTTATTTACAATAAAACTTTTAAAAAATATTATTATTTTTTCACTTGAAACATAATATTTTTTTAAACAATATAGTGTATGTAATTACAATCAACATTATATATTGTTGAAGATATGATATCAACTAAAGATTTAATAAATTTATAGTATATAAATATTTTTTTAAAGTTGAATTATAGATCGAGTAGATATGAGAACGACGAAAACGTATATAATTACATAATTATTCTCGTTTTCATATCAATTTAAAATTTTGAATATTATTTATATGTTTATCCGTATTTAATCATACTTGAAATATTTCTAATGGAGGTGTAATTTTACGATATTAAGCCCTATCTAATTTAGATGTGTATATTCATGTCTGACTTTTGAAAATTTTCAAAAGATTTTCTAGGTTAGTTGTGGGAAAAAGTAATTAAAAGTTTATTTTTACTATGGTTTTAAGTATCATCGAGGTAGAAAGTTTTATATAAATTTGTAATTTAAAGTGTATTCATATTTTTGTTTTTATTTTTTTTTTCTGATTCCATATACTAAAAACACTTTTAGAAAATAAAGAGAAAAAAAAAGGCAAGGACAGTACATTTTTTCTTTTAATTAAAGAAAGATGAAAAATATAAAAAGAAAGAGCTCAAACCCACCCTCCTTCACTTTTCTTTTAATTCAAATTTGTTTCTTTTCAATTTATTTTCGTTTAAGAAAAGAGAAAAGAATAAAAAGTTGCCACGTACAACGTCAAGAATAGAAAAAACTTGGCGAGCAAGAAGTTTCGCATTTCCGGTTCGATCCGGAAATAAAAATCTAACCGGACCGGACCGGGTCTATAACCCGCCGCCATAAGCCAAATCATAACTCTCTAAACAGCGTCGTTCGTTCATCTGCGACTCTCTGGTTTGTTCCTTTCTCTCTGAAACCCAAACCCTAACCCTAACCTCCACCGTCTGGAAGCCTCTCCAATGGCGTACCAGACCCCTGATCGAGATTCAGAATCGGATCCGAAGACACCAACGCGTCTCTATAATCCTTACAAGGACCTTGAAGTCCCCATTCGCAACCTCTACCAGCTCCCAACCTCCCCCGAGTATCTCTTCGTCGAGGAGGCTCGCCGCAAGCGTCGATCCTGGGGCGAGAACCTCACCTTCTACACAGGATGTGGCTACCTCGCCGGCGCCGTCGGCGGTGCCGCCTCCGGCCTCGTCGAAGGCGTAAAGTCCTTTGAGTCCGGTGACACCGCCAAGCTTCGCATCAACCGCGTCCTCAACTCCTCCGGTCATGCCGGGCGATCCTGGGGCAACCGCCTCGGCGTCATTGGCCTGCTATACGCCGGCATCGAGAGTGGGATCGAGGCGGCGAGGGACACCGACGACGTCTGGAACAGTGTCGCGGCGGGACTCGGCACTGGCGCGTTGTATCGTGCCGCGAGAGGGGTGCGGTCTGCGGCGGTGGCGGGGGCCGTTGGCGGCGTCGTGGTTGGAGTTGCTGTCACCGCGAAGCAGGCATTGAAACGCTACGTGCCTATATGAGAACGACACATTTTGTGAGCACTTAATTTTTCTTCTTCCTTTATTGGGGTTACTATCAATTTTGAGCGATTGTTGGGGGTATAAGCATTGTTATACCAGCATGTGGCAGTTTTAGCCGTTGCAAACAATTGGTTTTACCGTTATGCATATTTTTTTCAGCTTGATAATAGCTAACCTTTCTAATGTAATTTGTCGAATCATCATGCATGAATAATTGGGACGGCTTTAATGCTGGATATATAGTATCAAAATATCGTTCCTCTGTCAGTGGGTGCAAATGGATAATTTTGTAATCGGTGTCACAACAAGATTTTGTGGTAGATGATTTGATAGAAGTAATGGTTAGTTAATATTTGTGCTGAAAGAATCCGGCGTCATGCTTGTGTTCTTATGATTAATGAATTCAGGGATATACATTTTAACTATACTAAGATCTGTGATATTGGAGCACTAAATTGGGTACCAAGGTTTAGCATAAAGTATGTATCACCTGGTAAATTCAGGTATAAGTTTGGTATAAGGAAACTAGCAAGTGTGTTGTGTTCCATCTTTATTTACATCATTTTGTTATAGTTAATAGTGTATTGTCGATGAGTATTATGCCATTTATTAGGCTAATAATTTTAGCTGAAAGGGAGACGGTTGTGCTCCATACGAGTTAACAAAACATATGCTCTGGTTTGACTAAATATTATCCGAGGGAGGTATTTCATTGATAAACCACTGTTAGTGTCTGCTAGAAACTCTTTCCCGTTAAAAGAATGTATGTCAAAGTAATTAGTGTTTTGACGGAATTCAGTTGGCAGTAGATGCGATGCTTTTTTTTCTTTCCATCCTTGTAGTTTAGCTTTCATTGACAAATATTGTGAAGCCTGATCTTGTCATGTAAGAACTTCGAATTTGGTAATTTAGCCTTACACTTGTGATGATAATAAGCTCATAAATAAGCTAGGACACCATTAACTGCCCCAATCTCTTACCTCTTATTTGATGCTATTAATTCTTTTGTTCAAATCAAAGCAATAAATATATTCATAGCTTTTCTGTGTACAAATTACCACCCATTATTGTTTCTTGCTTGTCTTGCTAGGTGTTGTTTAGGGCTAGAATTGACTGAAGAAAAGTTTCCGAGCATATGATTGTGTTGGTTTTCTATAGAAGGGATATATATTGCCAATTAGCACCGAGGGATTTGCCCTCTTCTTTTTTCCTTCAATGTTGTATTTTGTGCAACTCTAGTTTCCTATGTATCCTTTCTAATAGATTGTGATATTTGGTTTCTCCAACATAATAGAGAAGTCTTAACGAGGAAATTATCTAGGGTCATCCTAGTCGTGTTGTGGTTTAGGTAGTTTCATGGTATTCTAACTTTCTAGGTTTAAAGTTTAAGTCCAATGTTGCTGTTTTTTGTCATACATAAAAATACCATTTTAACTGGCCTTAGAGATTTTGAACTCCCAAAAGTATATTTGTACTCAGTGAATGAAAATAAGAGGCGGAGGAGGGTGTTTATGCAGTCATTCTTCTTTTCGTTAATAAATTAAGCCCTACTGTGGTTGATTATTCTGAAGTTTATAGTTTATTTTTAAGCTTTCACACTCAGTTTATTATTATTACAGTCTAATAGGTCGTGCTAATCCCTCTCAGTGGGAAAAGGCTTTGATGCTTTCTCCTTCCAGTAGTGTTTTACACATAACATGGTGAAATGGTATTGGTAAGCTGTGGTTTTGTTCCTGTGGTCCTTCAATGCATTCCATTTGTCCCAGAAAGAAAATAGGACAAAATTAATTTGGAATAAGATTGTTTGGTATTGTTGTCCGTAGAACTAAACTGAAGTTAAATATTTTGGGTTGTCTGAATGGAAGAAAACAATATGAAGAAACTAAGGCCGTATAATTGCCAACTATGCTTTTCTGTTTTTGTTGGGACAACGACCCATCACAGTGTGAAGATTTTCGCTCCACTTGGGTCACCCAATTTTGCTCGCGATCTGTTTGATTTTCTAACGCCAAATCTACAAATTAAATCTACATAGTGTTATATTTTCCGGGCTATTTCTTTTTTGACTTCCATGGTTTTTTCATGAACTTCATGGAGTCTTCGGATAAGTCCCAGTTAGATTTTTTTGTTGTAGAATTTTTATGTGTTTTAAAATTTATAGGTTTAATTTATTTTTAAATCTACAATAAACTTATGTAATTTTTATTGAGTCTTAATAAATTTTATTGGTTTATTAAATGTCATAATTTTTTATTTTTAATTGAATTTTTTTCATTTAATTTTTCACTTAAATAAGTGATGGGATTGATATTTTATTTCATTATCTTATTTACATATTTGTATGTGTTAAGGAATATAATATTTATTTTTAATATAACATAATACATTTTCATATTTGAAATTGTTTCATTGAATAATTAAGATATGTATTTTGAATTATATAATCATTTTTAAATTATTAATTTGAAATATTTTTTTAATTGATAATCTAAAAATATATTCTAAATTACCTAATTTTAAAATTAATTTTAAAATTAACTCATATGAAAATATAGTTTAATTACATAATCTAAGATTACATTTTGGATTATAGTTTAGAATGTATTTTCAAATTATAAATTTCGACAATATATAATAAAGTGTGTAATGTTTAAAGATTGCGTAATTTACTAATATATTTTTTAAATTATATTTTGGATTATAAAATTTAAAATATGTTTTTGCATTATGAAATTTAAAAGATATTTTTTAAATTATTACACACTTTAAAATGGATATTTAAATTATCTAAAATTATAATATATGAATACTTTAAAGATTTTACACCTGGGAAATAAGTTTCACGTGTTAAAAAGAGATTATTTAATTTTGTTTAGTCAGATTCATTTTATAACTTGCTCCGAGTTTTTTATGTTTATTTTGATCTATATTTCGTAAATGGATGAGGTTATATATATATATATATATATATATATATATATATATATATATATATATATATAAAATAAATTAATTCATCTCATTCATAATGATAATCATTAAATTCAGTGTCTAAATTTATTTTTGTTAATAATAAAAGGAATTTTAAGAGTAAACCGACACTTAAACATCATGATAAGAATATCATGATAAAAAGTAAATTTTAAATATAATTTAATTCTATAAAATTGATTCAAGTTTACACCTAATTATTTATATATAGATTTATTATTAGAAAGATCTTATTTAACACACCTACCTCATTTTTCTAATTCAAGATTTTTTTTACAAAAATAATTCCTTCAAAATAAAAATAATTTTCTATTCAAAATTCAACAAATCTTCTGTAATTTATTTTAAAACATAATTGAATATAAAAAAATGATTATTATTATTTTTTAAGTTTACACTTACTAGAATTAAATTGCATTTGAGTTTCTTAACTACTAAAGATTTTTAACCATTATGCTCCAATTGATCCTGAGCTAAATTACATGTGATGAAGTTAAAAAAATAATGATGCAAGAGTACTTGTTGGGCTATTCTCATCTAAGTGGCCTTCAAAAATAAACAAAGACAAAGAAAATTATAAAAGGCTTTTTCTTTCTCCATCGCTATAATTTCTAAATGCACCTTCATAACTTTTAAAATAATCATTAATTAAGTAAATATATTATCAATTTTTCATACATAACAAATTAAATAAATAAATCTAACCCCTTTCATCTTAATTAAGATCGTCATTAAGACAGGTTGCGAAAAGATGGTTTATCAATAAAAACATTATGTGTAATCTATATTAAAGTTATATATTTTTAATGATAAAAAATTCTACGAGCAATTCTTATTAGGAATATTTTAATAACTCCACTCTTAACACTATTTTCACAACTCTCTTATATATAAAATTAAGTAAAAATAATTGAAATTTCTGCTACTTTTTCATGTTTCTACACCAGCGATATTCGCAAATAAAATATTTGTAAAAATGCAATCAAAATTAACTTGTAAACAGGGTTAATTTGAAAGTGATATTTAAAAACCAGAATAACATATCCATTAAGTTAGCCACAAAAGATATTAAAAAACTCAAAACACAAATTTTAATATAATTAATCAAATATGAAAATTTATTTAACTTAGCTTGGTCATGAACTAAAGCTTAAGAGTTTAAAGTTAAAATCAAAATCAATTTATTGTCACAGGAACTAAGAAGCAGTGCAAGTTACGTTATTCCAAGAACTTTGTACAAGATAATAATAATAATAATAATTTTTTTTTTTCATAATTTCTGAACAAATTTACCTCACTTATATCAAAAAATAAAATAAACAATTAGATAGAGATTTGTTTTAAAACTAAACACTAAACTAATAAAAAAAATAAACATAGTTATATTGCTTTAAATTCATGGAATTTAAAATTTTGAATGATCTCTTAATTTTAATACACTCTTTCTTCCAAGACCAATTAAAAATTAATATTTTTTACTTTTCCAGTTAACTCATCTTAAATTATTTTATATTTTAATATAAAAATATAATTTTATAAGGGTATTCGTGTATCACGACCCTAAATTCATTTGGGATGTGTCACCTTTCGAAAGCGTTCCGAATTGACACATGCACTTCACGTCAAACCAACCACATGCACAATCATTTACACTCTCTGTTCATTCAACCCTTTTGTCCTTTCTGCATGAATTCTATGTGACACCTTGCATTTTCAGGACTCCACATCCTTACCTACGATTATTCCCAAACTTCAACAAATTGCTTCATTAACATGTTACTACAATGAGTAATCATCCACACAATTAAGAATAGCTAGCTATAAATAGCAGAGATAGGTTGGTTGGTTTGCTCACAGCAGACACAGATTTTCCTCTTTTTCTCATTCTGGGAAAGAAAAACAGTGTTGTTGGTAGGTTTGGAAAAGATGTTTCAGGTTCCAGGAGTTCCAGGAGTCTCAGGAATCCTGAACCCAGGAGTGCATCGTCAGAACAAGATCAAAGGGACAGTGGTGTTGATGCGCAAGAATGTTTTGGACTTCAACTCTGTCGCTGATCTCACCAAAGGAAACGTTAGTGGAGTCATTGGAACTGGTCTCAACGTTATTGGTTCAACAGTTGATGGCCTCACTGCTTTCTTAGGCCGAAGTGTTGCTCTTCAGCTCATCAGTGCCACTAAATCTGATGGTTAAACAATTTCTTCTTCCTTTCTATTTTTTCCATCATCATCTATTACAACTGTATATCACTTTTTATTGATTTGGTGAGTTGATATTGTGTTATGTGTTGCAGAAAGTGGAAAAGGAAAAGTTGGTAAGGACACGTTCATTGAAGGGATCATTACTTCGTTACCAACTTTGGGAGCAGGAGAGTCTGCATTCTATGTTCATTTTGAATGGGACGAAAGCATGGGAATCCCTGGTGCATTTTACATCAAGAATTTCATGCAAGTTGAGTTTTACCTCAAGAGTTTGACTCTTGAAGACGTTCCAAACCATGGAACCATTCGCTTTGTTTGCAACTCATGGATTTACAACAACACCCTTTACAAAAAAGCCTTACGCATATTCTTTGCCAACAATGTATGTAGCTATTTATTTACATTGGAAATTCTTTGGTTAATTTCACACTAATTAAGAATTATAAAACTGGTTTAATGTTGTAACGTAGACTTATGTTCCAAGTGAGACACCAGCACCGCTTGTGCATTATAGAGAAGAAGAATTGAAGAACTTAAGAGGAGATGGAACAGGAGAACGCAAAGAACACGAGAGGATCTATGATTATGATGTGTACAATGATTTGGGTAATCCAGATCTCAATGAAAATTTTGCTCGTCCTACTCTTGGAGGCTCTTCCACTCATCCCTACCCTCGTAGGGGAAGAACTGGTCGATACCCAACAAGGAAAGGTTAGTCTTTTATGTTTTTTGTGATGTTATAACGTTGTTATATTATGTTTGTTTTTTCAGACGATTTAGTTTTTAATATACTGTTGTTTACTGATGAATTTGAACTGAACAGATTCGAGTTGTGAGAAGCCAGGCGAAGTTTATGTTCCAAGAGATGAAAACTTTGGTCACTTGAAATCTTCGGATTTTCTTGCATATGGGATAAAATCTTTATCTCAGTATGTCTTACCAGCGTTCGAATCTGTGTTCACTTTGAACTTGACCCCGAATGAGTTTAATAGCTTCCAAGATGTGCGTGACCTCTGTGAAGGTGGAATTAAGCTTCCCACAGAAGTAATTAGCACAATTAGCCCCTTACCAGTGATCAAAGAACTCTTTCGTACCGATGGTGAACAAGTTCTCAAGTTTCCAACACCTCACGTCATTCAAGGTCTGATAAACACACATACTTGACATCACAAACAAATGCAAAACTTATGTTTTGGACGAAATTTATGGTTCCATTTTGACAGAGATTTTACATGTTTATTGGGCAGTGAGTAAGTCAGCATGGATGACCGATGAAGAATTTGCAAGAGAGATGATTGCGGGGGTAAATCCCAACGTAATTCGTGGTCTTAAAGTGAGTTCATCAAATACTTGTTTCTAAAACAAATTAACAGACCAAATTTGATGTCCAAATATATTAAAAACTTGTTTTTTCTTGTGATATTTTCTTTATAATGAATGGCAGGAGTTTCCTCCAAAAAGCAATCTGGATCCTGCAACCTATGGTGATCAACACAGTAAGATAACAGCAGAGGTGCTTGATCTAGAGGGAAGCACAGTGGACGAGGTAAACATACTTTTGTACTAATTTTCCACTTATAAAGTAAAAAAACACGTTTGTTCTGATTTAAATGACTTTAATCTGTGGAACAGGCTCTTGCAAATAAGAGGTTATTTGTGTTAGATTACCATGATATCTTCATGCCATATATTCGGAGGATAAATCAGACTTATGCCAAAGCTTATGCCACAAGAACTATCCTTTTCTTGAAAGAAAATGGAACTCTGAAGCCAGTGGCCATCGAATTGAGTTTGCCACATCCTTCTGGGGACCAATCAGGTGCTGTCAGCCAAGTAATTTTACCTGCAAAAGAAGGCGTTGAAAGTACAATTTGGCTGCTAGCCAAAGCTTATGTAGTTGTAAATGATTCTTGCTATCATCAACTCATGAGCCATTGGTACAAAAGCTTTTCATTGCATTCCACAATTCAATCTCTGATATCTCTCAATATGAGATATATTATACTAAGTAAAGAATGAAATGTTTATTCTGTTACAGGTTAAATACTCATGCAGTGATTGAGCCATTCATCATAGCAACACACAGGCACCTTAGTGCGCTTCATCCAATTTATAAGCTTCTAACTCCTCATTATCGTGACACCATGAACATCAATGCACTTGCCAGACAGTCTCTAATCAATGCTGATGGCATCATAGAGAAATCCTTTTTGCCCTCAAAGTATTCTGTGGAGATGTCTTCAGCGGTTTATAAGCATTGGGTTTTCACTGATCAAGCACTGCCTGCAGAACTTATCAAGAGGTTAGTAAATATCTAAGATCCAAAGTAGTAAAACTAATGGTTTATATTTTGTTGCAAAATATAATGATGCATGTAATGAAAGTACATATTTTGATTGGTTCAGAGGAGTGGCAGTTGAGGATTCATCAGCCCCACATGGACTTCGTCTCTTGATAGAAGACTACCCTTATGCTGTTGATGGACTAGAGATATGGGCTGTGATTAAGTCATGGGTTCAAGAGTATGTGTCAGTGTACTATGCAAAAGATGATGATGTCATATCTGATTCTGAACTCCAACATTGGTGGAAAGAGGCTGTGGAGAAAGGACATGCTGATTTGAAAGACGAAGCATGGTGGCCTAAGTTGCAGACACTTGAGGAGCTTGTTCAAATCTGCACCATTATCATATGGACTGGTTCAGCCCTCCATGCAGCTGTTAATTTTGGTCAATACCCTTATGGAGGTTTCATTCTGAACCGTCCAACTTCTAGTAGAAGGTTGCTTCCTGAGAAAGGCACACCAGAATATGAAGAAATGGTGAAGAGTCATCAAAAGGCCTATTTGAGAACAATTACATCAAAGTTTCAGACTATGATTGATCTTTCTGTGATAGAGATATTGTCAAGGCATGCCTCTGATGAGGTTTACCTTGGCCAAAGGGAAAACCCACATTGGACCTCTGATTCCAAAGCGTTGCAAGCCTTTCAAAAGTTTGGGAACAAACTGAAGGATATTGAAGAAAAACTTGGAAGCAAGAACAAAGATGAGAAACTGAGAAACCGATTTGGACCAGTTGAATTGCCATACACTTTACTTCATCCTACCAGTGGGGAAGGGTTGACCTTCAGGGGAATTCCTAATAGCATTTCCATCTGAGTCAGCCTGTGGTTTCACTTTAGTTTTTGTGTTGTACTTCCTTCCAATAAAAGAAGATGCAAGGCTAGAGATCCAATAAACCTTGCATCTTGTCGAATGTTTTAATAATCTTGTGTTGCTTGTGTGTTTGAATGTTGAAATTCAGCACTTAATCTGGTTTTTGTTTGAAAATAATGGCAGTACCGAGTATTGTTAGTTTGTGTTTAGTTTCTGTCAGAATTTGTAATATACCTTTTGCAGATTGCGTAGCACAAAAGTTGATGTTATCAGTAATCTTTTTTATCATACTGACATATAGAATACAAAAAGCATATAAGAAATATAAATGACTACTATTAAACACAAATGAAGATAAATATAAGAATAACTTTTAAAATAATTAAAATTGTATTTTATTATATTAGATTAAATTAGAAAATAAAATATGGGTTTATGAAAAGTAACACAGATGTCAGTATAACACACAAAAGTATGTGTGTCGGAGGGTAGCTTTTTGTTTGCATTGTTATATTGTTAATGGTAGGACTTGAACCTGACGAATGGTTTCTAAGAATACGAAATAAGTTTCTTTTCTGGTTTGCATCACAATAGAATCATGGAAACACAAATTTCATTATTAATAACAAATACAAGTAGGAACTCGAAATACATAGTTAAACATAAAACAGTGATGAAGGAAATAGATTTCCTCTATTTCACATTTATTTAAAACTAGGGAAGCTCAACAACCATAGAACCCTTAGATAGAGATACTGTTGGGTATTCCTCTGAAGGTCAATCCCTCCTCGCTGGAAGGAAAGAGAAGAGTGTAAGGCATTTTAGCTGGCCCTGTGCGGTTTCTCAATGTCTCATCATTGTTCTTCT
>Ga0214542_1011899_pt1 | contig 11605 bp, 3 predicted proteins | sample CNSS1metaG_FD_160096 | JGI IMG/M metagenome (GOLD analysis project Ga0214542, IMG submission 160096) | Root nodule microbial communities from cowpea collected in UCLA plant growth center, Los Angeles, California, USA - CNSS1 | ecosystem: Host-associated > Plants > Roots > Nodule | place: USA...
AACCTAATGTGAGAGTGAGTCTTAGCCAAGTGAAGGGAGATGATTGGTGGAGGCATTCCCATGAGGATTCTAGGCCAAAAGAGGAAGGAGACCAAGTGACCTTCTAAGGCATAAACCACAAAGGCAAAAGGAGACAAGGTACATGTCTACTTTTGCTTTTGCTTTATGATTTTTGCTTTCCTCTCTCTTCCACTTCATCCAAGTGCTTCAATCACCAAGTGCCACCTAGCCATGCTCTACTTTCTCTTAATTACCTACAAAACAAGATAAGCAAGGATTAGCATGTTGGTTTAAGTTAATCTAATCTTGGTCAAAGGTCAACTTTGGATCAAATTCAACAACTCAACCAAAATAAGTCAACTAGAAACCAACTTAGGGAATTCAAACTAAAGTAATACAAAACAAAGATAAAGGTGATGGAATAAAAGACTCCCCTCTAAACATGCTTCTAGTGATCCTTCATGAGAGAGCTTCTAAGGAGGTGGTCACGCCTTCATCAGAAAGTAACATATTTTAATAAAAAAATATTTAAAAGATAATTTAATAAAAAAATTTATAAGTAAAATTTACCTTTTAAACCTTATTTTATAACAATTTTCAAATTTTTGTTATTAATTATTTTTATAAAAATAATTTGAAAAGTGATATTTTTACATGATTAAGAAGAAAAATAAATTGCGGACATAATTGTAATCTTGATATCACCCTCAAACCAAGACATGATAGAGATGATTTAAAAACAGAAGAATATCCCTCTTCCTTCCCCTCTCCGTCAAGGTTGATTGGAGGAAGAGGGAGATGATAAATTCAAGTGGAATAGAGTGTGAAGTTTGTGTTGTTCACTTTAAGTGGATTAAAGGCTAAAGTGGGTTGATTTAGAGTAAAATTTGTTAATGTTTGTGAGTGATTTGATGGATGTGATAGATTAAAACTTATATTGAAATCAGAGTAAAACAAGACTACCAGATTGTACTTTATTTTAAAAATAATTAAAAATTATCATTATATAAGTTTGATTTATCGTATAAAAAAGATGAAAATGTATAAATGAAAGTAACATATTTTAATAAAAGAATTTTAAAAGATAATGTAATAAAAAAATTTATAATTAAAAATTACTTTTTAAACCTTATTTTATAACAATTTTCAAATTTTTGTTATTAATTATTTTTGTAAAAGTAATTTGAAAAGTCATATTTTTATATTATTTTCATAATTGATCTGAAAAATAAATTGCAGACATAATTGTAATCTTGATATCACCCTCAAACCAAGACATAACATACATGATTTAAAAATAAAAGAATTTCCCTCTTCCTTCCCTGTCTCTCCATCAAGGTTGATCGGATGGAGAGGGAGAGGATGACATCAAGTAGATTACAATGTGAAGTTTGTGTTGTTCACTTTAAGTGGATTAAAGGTCAAAGTGGGTGGATTAAGAGTAAACTTTGTTAAAGTTTGTGAGTGATTTGATGGATGTGATAGATTAAAAATTATATTTAAATCAAAGAAAAACAAGATTACCAAATTGTACTTTTATTTTAAAAATAATTAAAAATTATCATTATATAAGTTTGATTTATCGTAAAAAAAATATGAAAATGTATAAATGAAAGTAACATACTTTCATAAAAAAAATATTTAAAAGATAATATAACAAAAAAATTTATAATTAAAAATTACTTTTTAAACCTTATTTTATAACAATTTTCAAATTTTCGTTATTTTTACATGGTTTTCATAATTATGCTAAAAAATAAATTACGGACATAATTGTAATCTTGATATCACCCTCGAACACTTGCACAACAATCATGATTGATAAATAGAGGAATTTCCCTCTTCCTTCTCCTCACTCTCTCTCAAGGTTGATTGGAGGGGGAGGGATAGGATGAATTTAAGTGGATTAGAGTGTGAAGCTTGTCTAGTTCACTTTAATTGGATTAAAGGTGAAAGTGAGTGAATTTAGAGTATAGTTTGTTGAAGTTTGTGAGTGATATGATGGATGTGATACATTAAAAGTTATATTTAAATCATAAAAAAACAAGATTACCAAATTGTACTTTATTTTAAAAATAATTAAAAATTATCATTATATAATTTTGATTTATCGTAGAAAAAATATGAAGACGTATAAATGAAAGTAACATATTTTAATAAAAAATTATTTAAAAGATAATTTAATAAAAAAATTTATAATTAAAAATTACTTTTTAAACCGTTTTTTATAACAATTTTCAAATTTTCGTTATGAATTATTTTTGTAAAAGTAATTTGAAAAGTCATATTTTTACATTATTTTCATAATTGAGCTGAAAAATAAATTGCAGACATAATTGTTATCTTGATATCACTCTCAAACCAAAACATAATAGAGATGATTTAAAAATAGTAGAATTTCCCTCTTCCTTCCCCTCTCTCTCCCTCAAGGTTGATCGGATGGAGAGAGAGAATGACATCAAGTGGATTACAATGTGAATTTTGTGTTGTTCACTCTAAGTGGATTAAAGGTGAAAGTGGGTGGATTAAGAGTAAACTTTGTTAAAGTTTGTGAGTGATTTGATGGATGTGATAGATTAAAAATTATATTTAAATCAAAGAAAAACAGGATTACCAAATTGTACTTTTATTTTAAAAATAATTAAAAATTATCGTTATATAAGTTTGATTTATCGTAGAAAAAATATGAAAATGTATAAATGAAAGTAACATATTTTAATAAAAAAATATTTAAAAGATAGTGTAACAAAAAATTTTATAATTAAAAATTACTTTTTAAACCTTATTTTATAACAATTTTCAAATTTTCGTTATTTTTACATCGTTTTAATAATTACGCTAAAACATAAATTGCGGACATTATTGTAATCTTGATATCACCCTCGAACCATTGCATAGCAGATAAAACTGAGAAATAGAGGAATTCCCTTTTCCTTCCCCTCTCTCCCTCATCGTTGATTGGAAGGAGAGGGATAGGATGAATTTAAGAGGATTAGGGTGTGAAGCTTGTCTTGTTCACTTTAAGAGGATTAAAGGTGAAAGTGAGTGAATTTAGAGTAAAGTTTGTTGAAGTTTGTGAGTGATTTGATAGATGTGATAGATTAAAAATTATATTTAAATCATTAAAAAACAAGATTACCAAATTGTACTTTATTTTTAAAATAATTAAAAATTATCATTATATAAGTTTGATTTATCGTAGAAAAAATATGAAAATGTATAAATGAAAGTAACATATCTTAATAAAAGAATATTTAAAAGATTATTTAATAAAAAGTTTTATAATTAAAAATTACCTTTTAAACCTTATTTTAAAACAATTTTCAAAATTTCATTACTAATTATTTTTATAAAAATAATTTGAAAAGTACTATTTTTATATTATTTTCATAATTAAGCTGAAAAATAAATTGTGGACATAATTGTAATCTTGATATCACACTCAATCCAAGACCTAACATAGATGATTTAAAAATAGAAGAATTTCCATCTTCCTTCCCTCTCTCTCCCTCGAGGTTGATCGGATGGAGAGAGAGAGAATGACATCAAGTGGATTACAATGTGAATTTTGTGTTGTTCACTCTAAGTGGATTAAAGGTGAAAGTGGGTGGATTAAGAGTAAACTTTGTTAAAGTTTGTGAGTGATTTGATGGATGTGATAGATTAAAAATTATATTTAAATCAAAGAAAAACAGGATTACCAAATTGTACTTTTATTTTAAAAATAATTAAAAATTATCGTTATATAAGTTTGATTTATCGTAGAAAAAATATGAAAATGTATAAATGAAAGTAACATATTTTAATAAAAAAATATTTAAAAGATAGTGTAACAAAAAATTTTATAATTAAAAATTACTTTTTAAACCTTATTTTATAACAAATTTCAAATTTTTGTTATTTTTACATCGTTTTAATAATTACACTAAAACATAAATTGCGGACATTATTGTAATCTTGATATCACCCTCGAACCATTGCATAGCAGACAAAACTGAGAAATAGAGGAATTCCCTTTTCCTTCCCCTCTCTCCCTCATCGTTGATTGGAAGGAGAGGGATAGGATGAATATAAGAGGATTAGAGTGTGAAGCTTGTCTTGTTCACTTTAAGAGGATTAAAGGTGAAAGTGAGTGAATTTAGAATAAAATTTGTTGAAGTTTGTCAGTGATTTGATAGATGTGATAGATTAAAAATTATATTTAAATCAAAGAAAAACAAGATTACAAAATTGTACTTTTATTTTAAAAATAATTAAAAATTATCATTATATAAGTTTGACTTATCGTAGAAAAAATATGAAAATGTATAAATGAAAGTAACATATTTTAATAAAAAAATATTTAAAAGATAGTGTAACAAAAAATTTTATAATTAAAAATTACTTTTTAAACCTTATTTTATAACAATTTTCAAATTTTCGTTATTTTTACATCGTTTTAATAATTATGCTAAAAAATAAATTGCGGACATTATTGTAATCTTGATATCACCCTCGAACCATTGCATAGCAGACAAAATTGAGAAATAGAGGAATTCCCTTTTCCTTCCCCTCTCTCCCTCATCGTTGATTGGAAGGAGAGGAATATGATGAATTCAAGTGGATTAGAGTGTGAAGTTTGTCTTGTTCACTTTAAGGGGATTAAAGGTGAAAGTGAGTGAATTTATAGTAAAATTTGTTGAAGTTTGTGAGAGATTTGATGCATGTGATAGATTAAAGATTATATTTAAATCATAAAAAAAATAAGATTACCAAATTGTACTTTATTTTGAAAATAATTAAAAATTATCGTGATATAAGTTTGATTTATCGTAGAAAAAATATGAAAATGTATAAATGAAAGTAACATACTTTAATGAAAAAATATTTAAAAGATAATGTAACAAAAAATAAATATAATTAAAAACTACATTTTAAACCTTATTTTATAATAATTTTCAATTTTTTGTTAATTTTATATTGTTTTCATAATTATGCTAAAAACTAAATTGAGGACATAATTGTAATCTTGATATCACCCCCGAATCATTGCATAACAAACATGATTGATAAATAGAGGAATTTGCCTCTTCCTTCCCCTCACTCTTCGTCAAGGTTGATTGGAGAGGAGGGGATGATGAATTCAAGTTTAGTAGAGTGTAAAGTTTCTGTTGTTCACCTTAAGTGGATGAAAGGTGAAAGTGGGTTGATTTAGAGTAAAGTTTTTCAATGTTTCTAAGAGATTTGATAGATGTGATAGATTAAAAATTATATTGAAATCAAAGGAAAACAAGATTAGGAAATTGTACTTTATTTTAAAAATAATTAGAAATTATCATTATCTAAGTTTGATTTATCGTAGAAAAAATATGAAAATGTAAAAATGAAAGTAACATATTTTAATAAAAAAATATTCAAAAGATAATGTAACAAAAAATTTTATAATTAAAAATTACTTTTTAAACCTTATTTTATAACAATTTTCAAAGTTTCGTTATTAATTATTTTTGTAAAAATAATTTGAAAAGTCATATTTTTACATTATTTTCATAATTAAGCTGAAAAATAAATTGCGGACATAATTGTAATCTTCATATCACCCTTAAACCATGACATAACAAAGATGATTTAAAAATAGAAGAATTTCCTTCTACCTTCCCCTCTCTCTCCCTCAAGGTTGATCGGATGGAGAGAGAAAAAGGATGACATCAAGTGGATTACAATGTGAAGTTTGTGTTGTTCACTTTCAGTGGATTAATGGTGAAAGTGGGTTGATTTAGTGTAAAGATTGTTAATGTTTGTGAGTGATTTGATGGATTTGATAGATTAAAAATTATATTGAAATCAAAGGAAAACAAGATTAAGAAATTGTACTTTATTTTAAAAAGAATTAAAAATTATCATTATATAAGTTTGATTTATCGTAGAAAAAATATGAAAATGTAAAAATGAAAGTAACATATTTTAATAAAAAAATATTTAAAAGATAATGTAACAAAAAAATTTATAATTAAAAATTACTTTTAAACCTTATTTTATAACAATTTTCAAATTTTCTTTATTAATTATTTTTGCAAAAATAATTTGAAAAGTCATAGTTTTACATTATTTTCATAATTAAGCTGAAAAATAAATTGCGGACATAATTGTAATCTTGATATCACCCTCAAACCAAACCATGACATAACAAAGATGATTTAAAAATAGAAAAATTTCCTTCTACCTTCCCACTCTCTCTCCCTCAAGGTTGATCGGATGGAGAGAGAAAGAGGATGACATCAAGTGGATTACAATGTGAAGTTTGTGTTGTTCACTTTAAGTGGATTAAAGGTGAAAGTGGGTTGATTTAGTGTAAAGTTTGTTAAAGTTTGTGAGTGATTTAAAGGATGTGATAGATTAAAAATTATATTAAAATCAAAGAAAAATAAGATTACCAAATTGTACTTTATTTTAAAAATAATTAAAAATTATCATTATATAAGTTTGATTTATCATAGAAAAAAAATGAAAATGTATAAATGAAAGTAACATATTTTAATAAAAAATATTTAAAAGATAACGTAATAAGAAATTTTATAATTAAAAATTACTTTTTAAACCTTATTTTATAACAATTTTCAAATTTTCTATACTAATTATTTTTGTAAAAAGAATTTGAAAAGTCATATTTTTACATCATTTTCATAATTAAGCTGAAAAATAAATACGGACTTAATTGTAATCTTGGTATCACCCTTAAACCAAGACATAACATAGATGATTTAAAAATAGAAGAATTTCCCTCTTCCTTCCCCTCTCTCCGTCAAGGTTGATTGGAGGGAGAGGGAGATGATGAATTCAAGTGGAGTATAGTGTGAAGTTTGTGTTGTTCACTTTAAGTGGATTAAAGGTGAAAGTGGGTTGATTTAGTGTAAAGTTTGTTAATGTTTGTGAGTGATTTGATGGATTTCATAGATTAAAAATTATATTGAAATCAAAGGAAAACAAGATTAGGAAATTGTACTTTCTTTTAAAAATAATTAAAAATTATCATTATCTAAGTTTGATTTATCGTAGAAAAAATAAGAAAATGTAAAAATGAAAGTAACATATTTTAATAAATAAATATTTAAAAGATAATGTAACAAAAAATTTTATAATTAAAAATTACTTTTTAAACCTTATTTTATAACAATTTTCAAATTTTCGTTATTAATTATTTTTGTAAAAATAATTTGAAAAGACATAGTTTTACATTATTTTCATAATTAAGCTGAAAAATAAATTGCGAACATAATTGTAATCTTGATATCACCCTCAAACCATGACATAACAGAGATGATTTAAAAATAGAAGAATTTCCTTCTTCCTTTCACTCTCTCTCCCTCAAGGTTGATCGGATGGAGAGAGAGAGGGGATGACATCAAGTGGATTACAATGTGAAGTTTGTGTTGTTCACTTTCAGTGGATTAAAGGTGAAAGTGGGTGGATTAGGAGTAAAGTTTGTTAAAGTTTGTGAGTGATTTGATAGATGTGATAGATTAAAAATCATATTTAATCAAAGAAAAACAAGATTACCAAATTGTACTTTAATTTAAAAACAGTTAAAAATTATCGTTATATAAGTTTTATTTATCGTTGAAAAAAAATGAAAATGTATAAATGAAAGTAACATATTTTAATAAAAAATATTTAAAAGATAATGTAATAGAAATTTTATAATTAAAAATTACTTTTTAAACCTTATTTTATAACAATTTTCAAATTTTCTATACTAATTATTTTTGTAAAAAGAATTTGAAAAGTCATATTTTTACATCATTTTCATAATTAAGCTGAAAAATAAATACGGACTTAATTGTAATCTTGGTATCACCCTTAAACCAAGACATAACATAGATGATTTAAAAATAGAAGAATTTCCCTCTTCCTTCCCCTCTCTCCGTCAAGGTTGATTGGAGGGAGAGGGAGATGATGAATTCAAGTGGAGTATAGTGTGAAGTTTGTGTTGTTCACTTTAAGTGGATTAAAGGTGAAAGTGGGTTGATTTAGTGTAAAGTTTGTTAATGTTTGTGAGTGATTTGATGGATTTGATAGATTAAAAATTATATTGAAATCAAAGCAAAACAAGATTAGGAAATTGTACTTTATTTTAAAAATAATTAAAAATTATCATTATCTAAGTTTGATTTATCGTAGAAAAAATATGAAAATGTAAAAATGAAAGTAACATATTTTAATAAAAAAATATTTAAAAGATAATGTAACAAAAAATTTTATAATTAAAAATTACTTTTTAAACCTTATTTTATAACAATTTTCAAATTTTCGTTATTAATTATTTTTGTAAAAATAATTTGAAAAGTCATATTTTTACATTATTTTCATAATTAAGCTGAAAAATAAATTGCGAACATAATTGTAATCTTGATATCACCCTCAAACCATGACATAACAGAAATGATTTAAAAATAGAAGAATTTCCTTCTTCCTTCCCCCTCTCTCTCCCTCAAGGTTGATCGGATGGAGAGAGAAAGAGGATGACATCAAGTGGATTACAATGTGAAGTTTGTGTTGTTCACTTTCAGTGGATTAAAGGTGAAAGTGGGTGGATTAGGAGTAAAGTTTGTTAAAGTTTGTGAGTGATTTGATGGATGTGATAGATTAAAAATTATATTTAAATCAAAGAAAAACAAGATTACCAAATTGTACTTTAATTTAGAAATAGTTAAAAATTATCGTTATATAAGTTTTATTTATTGTAAAAAAAATATGAAAATGTATTAAGAAAGTAACATATTTTAATAAAAAAATATTTAAAAATATAATGTAGTAAAAAATTTTATAATTAAAAATTACTTTTTAAACCTTATTTTATAACAATTTTCAAATTTTCTATACTAATTATTTTTGTAAAAAGAATTTGAAAAGTCATAATTTTACATCATTTTCATAATTAAGCTGAAAAATAAATTACAGACTTAATTGTAATCTTGATATCACCCTTAACCAACACATAACATAGATGATTTAAAAATAGAAGAATTTCCCTCTTCCTTCCCCTCTCTATCCCTCAAGATTGTTCGGATGGAGAGGGAGAGCATGACATCAAGTGGATTACAGTGTGAAGTTTATGTTGTTCACTTTAAGTGGATTAAAGGTGAAAGTGAGTAGATTAAGAGTAAAGTTTGTTAAATTTTGTGAGTGATTTGATGGATGTGATAGATTAAAAATTATATTAAAATCAAAGAAAAATAAGATTACCAAATTGTACTTTATTTTAAAAATAATTAAAAATTATCATTATATAAGTTTGATTTATCGTAGAAAAAAAATGAAAATGTATAAATGAAAGTAACATATTTTAATAAAAAATATTTAAAAGATAATGTAATCGGAAATTTTATAATTAAAAATTACTTTTTAAACCTTATTTTATAACAATTTTCAAATTTTCTATACTAATTATTTTTGTAAAAAGAATTTGAAAAGTCATATTTTTATATCATTTTCATAATTAAGCTGAAAAATAATTTACGGATTTAATTGTAATCTTGGTATCACCCTTAAACCAAGACATAACATAGATGGTTTAAAAATAGAAGAATTTCCCTCTTCCTTCCCCTCTCTCTCCGTCAAGGTTGATTGGAGGGAGAAGGAGATGATGAATTCAAGTGGAGTATAGTGTGAAGTATGTGTTGTTCACTTTAAGTGGATTAAAGGTGAAAGTGGGTTGATTTAGTGTAAAGTTTGTTAATGTTTGTGAGTGATTTGATGGATTTCATAGATTAAAAATTATATTGAAATCAAAGGAAAACAAGATTAGGAAATTGTACTTTATTTTAAAAATAATTAAAAATTATCATTATATAAGTTTGATTTATTGTAGAAAAAAATATGAAAATGTATGATGAGTTCAAATTTTTGCCCTCATTTAATATTTAAATTTGGGGATTTAATTGAATTTTCTGTGCTTAAAGATTGATTTAATTATGATTTGTGATTATTGGATTTATTGAGTAAGTTTGGTAAAAGTGGCATAAAAATTGATTTTAGTTGCATAAAATATTATTGGATATTCTAACGTGGGTTAATGCAGCTGGAATTTATTTTTGGTCATTAATAGTGTGGATTTGAAATATTCAAAGTTACAAAATAAGTCCAAAATCAGGAAATTCTGGAAAAGAATAAATCAGGAGCTAAATGCACCCCCAGATTTTATTTGCACACTCCTCCTGCAAGTGGACGACAAAAATCTGTTCTGCACCCCTAGTTTTTACTAAGTTGCACCCCTCCTACAACTAAACTCCACTCAACCAGATTATGCCATGTGACAATCCCCACCTTTCAAATCAGGCCAAACATAGAGCTGACACGTGTCATAATCCTCCACTCACTAAATTGACCAATCAAATCTTGCCACGTCACCATCTCCCAAAATGAAACCCTAACCCTAATTTTCTCCTCTCCTTCCATCACCATGGCAGCCGCCGCCGCCAATCTCGCCGGCCACCGCACCATCATCACCACACTTCTCCCACCTTCACGTAATCTTCTCCGTGAGCGAGAGCAACCAGAATCCAGACCGCACCACCTGCAGCAGCAACGCGAGCCACCACGAGCGCGAATCACGCACCACCGTCGCAGATCGAACCAGATACAGATTCACCATCAACACCACCGCAACTCTTCGTTCACGCTGGAAACAGCACCGCAACACCACCACTGCACCTGCAATGTGCATCCAGCGACGCCATCTCCGTCAGCCACCATGGAAGCTTGTTTTCCAACCACCATCGCGCACTAGATTTGCGCAGCCACCACCTGCCAGTCACAGTCACGCTCATCCAAATGCAGCAACCATTCCTGCAACCTTCGCACACCACCATGGCGACCGCACCAACTCTTCCACGAGCCAGATCTGCATACACCATCGAGAGTTGACCTCACACCAGAAACAACACCTGCAAAAAACACGAAGCAGCCATCACCACCAGCAGCGAACACAGCGGACCAGACTCGTGCAGTAACACCACCATGGCAGCAGCTTCACGCCATTCCTGCAACCTTCAGAACCAGTCACGGCCACGCCGGAAAACGCTGCTGGAGCAAAGCCACCGTGAACCACCATGCTGTGAGCATTGTCGGAGAAGAAGTCGGAGCAGCCGCGCCGTCAGCCACACCGTCACGCATAGCCAAGGGAGGGAGAAGAGTGTGAGAGTCAAACCCTAATTCTGGAGAGAGAACACTCTGCCACGTGTCAGCATCTGATAGGCAGTCAACGGGTCAAACTTTGGTCAACTAGTCAAACTCTGGTCAATTTTGTAAAAATGATTAAACAAGAGGGGCAAAATTGGAAATTGGACAGGAATTAAGTTGCTAATTAATTAAATAAAAATAAAAGATTTTAACAACTGACAAATAAAGCCCAAAATCCAGTTGAAGCCTATATAAAGAGACTTAAGGGAGCAGAAACGACTCACAACTTAGACACTTAGAACTCTCTGGTTTTGGCAGACACTGTCATCCATCACATCTCTCATTCTCTCTTTTATTTTATTTTCTTTCCTTCATCATATATTATCATGTATTCCATCAAAGCCATGGAGGGCTAAGCTTTAAGGGTTGATTCAACTGTAATTTCTTA
>Ga0214542_1011900_pt1 | contig 11605 bp, 8 predicted proteins | sample CNSS1metaG_FD_160096 | JGI IMG/M metagenome (GOLD analysis project Ga0214542, IMG submission 160096) | Root nodule microbial communities from cowpea collected in UCLA plant growth center, Los Angeles, California, USA - CNSS1 | ecosystem: Host-associated > Plants > Roots > Nodule | place: USA...
ATATATATATATATATATATATATATATATATGACAACAAAACGAACATTTAATAGCAAATATGAAGAAAGTCTACAAACTCACGTTTTGGTCTCTGTATGCTTCATCAACCTTCTCTTGGCATTCTATGTAGCTGGGGAAGTCCTTGCCCACAAGGAAATAATCTGCTCGACCAAAACCTTCATTTCCCTCTAAGGACCCAATCAATTCGTCATAGTTGTAAGATCCAAAAACACCACTTCTCACAAATTCTTTGACCTCTTCAAATCGTGGATCAGGAACGAACTGAATTAAGTAAAACATAACGGATTAACATATAATCATCTAAGTTTTTAAGAAACCCAAGACCGACACTTACAACGATCTTGGTTCAAAATGCCTTAACCTTATTATGAATTTCTTTAAACAAATTATTAGCATCTGAGACTAACATACAGTGAAGTACTTGTTCTACGTGGGTATGCTCCAAACAGCATGGTATTTATTAATTATGTTACATAGTAATTAAAATGCACAACAAGGGTTTTAAGACAGACCTTTCCCTCTGCTCTTTCTTTCCTGAGCCCACCAATTTCATGAGCCTCGGCACCAAACAGGAAGAAGTTATCTGCACCAACCTCTTCCCTAATTTCAACATTGGCCCCATCTAAAGTTCCAATCAATATGCAGCCATTCATTGCAAATTTCATGTTGCTGGTTCCACTTGCTTCCATTCCAGCAGTACTACAAGAGAGAAACAGGGAACACAGATTAGTGTATGATTGTTTGACCTGTATCCTATGTCATTGATGCTCATTATGACTGAAAGGATTTCCAAACACAGTATTAATTTGCAAAGTTGCATTGCAAGCAACAACGCATAGATCAATGACACCTTGGTTATGAAGAGGAGTTGAAGAGGTGAGAATCTTTCACATTGTGAGGATGCCATATATGTCAAGATAGACATTATTGATAGAATCAACTGGCAATTGGGAAAAGATTTAGGGATTCCAAAAAAGATTGCAGAAAAGATACAAAATTTTATTATGAGATCATTTCTCCATATCAGCATGACCCTGGAGAAAATGATGTACATCCTAGTTAGGTAGTGAAAACTGTATTTGTATCGCATCCTTATTTCTATTCTTCTGTCTTCTCACTTACACTTTCCAAATTATGGATCTTGCATCAACTAACGATAACAGAGTTTTCTTGATATTTCCTACAAATCTAGATTGCATATGTAATATGCCAGGACTTAACAGAAACATCTTTCACAAATTTTCGAGTACTTTCTTCCAAACATGCTAAATTTTACATGCACAAAATAAGTAGCAGAAGTATTTGAATGAGAAATATGTTGATTTACATACGAATATTAGACAATCTGATGTAATTGACTCAATTTTCCATTCAAGGCTATTCAGGTCAAAATTTGAATTGTTGATATTAGTACAGTTGCAACTACCTGTAGTACATGCAGATCACCATTTATGTGAAATATAACTACCTGATGTGTTGTGACAATTCACTTGCCGGAATAAGCATCTCAGCAACACTGACATTGTAGTCAGGGACAAAAATAACCTGATTGAAAAAATAGAAACACACAAATTAACGATATCTTTAACCATTTTGCAAAAATATGATACTAAAAACACGTAGGAAGTTAACAAAGTATCCTTGAATTCTAGAAGTTTTGTCTAGTAAGAAAGGATATAAACTGACATTGTAACCAGGGACAAATAACCTGATTCAAAAGCCTGATACTGAAAACATGTAGGAAGTTAACAAAGTATCCTAGAATTCTAGAAGTTTTGTCCAGTAAGAAAGGAAATAATAACTAACTAACAAAGTATGAGGCTTTAAAGAAATTTAGTAAATTATTTTCGGATAGCCTAAAATTCAAGACTAGTAAATGTAATATAGATATCTGTACACAGCAGCAGCGGGATGACCATGGACCCTATCCCATTAATAGTCAAGAAAAGTACTTACATGTGCGTGTACTTTGGAAAATCCCAAGAGTATACAGAGTTTGATGATATATTATGTTATCATGTAGTTGTTTTTTCCGTTTTTCTTTGAGGTTAGGCTGGTTTTTTCTTTTATATTTTCACAATAGAATGTTTTACTGTGAGTAATTGCATAATTACATTTCTAATGGGATGTTCATGTCAAATTATACTATTAAATCTTTATATACAAAACGCAGGCTGATTTCAAATTATAAACTTGCTTATTGCTTATAAAAGTTAAATATAGAACCTAAAAAAGATCCTGAGGCCCAAGTACTGTAGGACAAAACATAAAACAAGTGAAAAAGAAATAGTTGTGCTCATGGTACCTTGAGTAGATCTCCTATTTCAGGATCATGATTAACGGTTTGCCCAACATCTGTAATAAACTTCACAATTCTCTTGGCTTGCACATACGTAGCAAATGCTTTCCCCCCAAATATACAAACTCTAGGAACAAAATTTGCTTTCCTTTCAACAGGACTCATTTCTTTCATCTTCTTGTATCGGTAAACAATTCCTAGTATGTTCAGTAGTTGTCGCTTATATTCATGGATTCTCTTAACCTAAACGCAAAGTAATAAGCCAGCATTGAACAGTTTAGCAAAACTATATAGGGAAAAAACTGATGCAATGGGTAGAAATTGAATTCACAAGCAACAAAATTGTCAGCAGAACAAAAATTGATGTTTAAAAGTAACATTATCAGTACTAAATAACCAATTTAAAGGCATCATCTTACCTGGATGTCAAACATTGCATCAGGACTGACAAAATACCCTGTTTTTTCTCTGATAAATTCCGCAACTTTAACTTTGTTACTCCTCTTTGCGTCCCTCCACTGCAGTTGTAGATCCTCATTCTCTACAAACTAGAAATAAATGATACCAGTATGATCAGGTTTGATGATAGGAACTTCGAAACTAGGTTGAGACTAATATGATCAAGTGATGCTTTTGACATACAATGGAAACACAACTTAGTCTACAGCATGCTTAATGCTAATTAACCAATTTCCAAAAATATCCATAAAATTGCAATCAAAATACCATATTGATTCCTTTAAAATCAAGAACCAGAAGCATACCAAACTTACAATTTAGTCTGAATTAAGTTAATCCTGTAATACATAGGAATTCAGATTTAAAAACTCAACAAACTAGATATTCCATCCTGAATCGTGCATTACAAGACATAGTTTATTCCATTGAAAAAAGAAATTGAAGACCAGCAAATGCAAGAAAGTTACATTTTATAGCTTAGAAGCAATCAATCCTTATTTATAGCTGGTTCTTTGGGGATAACTTGTATAACTAATTATAAAAGTTCAAAAATGAAGACCATTTGTTTCCAAGAAGCATTAAGCTGTGTGGTAGTATAACAGGTGCTGCCAAAACTTGAAGTTTCATAAAAAGGAAATGAACATAAAAAAAAAGGAAAATGCAAAGGCATGAAGGAAAAATTCAAGACTAGGATATGATTAATAAAGCAAATAATGGTAACAACCTTGCGTAGGTCGGCCAATTTCTCTGTATTTAGGACCCAATCCTCTGTGCCTATCCACTCGGTTATTATTTTACTCAGAAGCGGATTACAAAACTTGATCCATCTCCTTGGTGTCACACCATTTGTTTTGTTTTGGAATTTGTCAGGCCACAACTACAAAGAATATGGTAGAGGTCAATTATATACACAATTTTTCTAGATCTTGTCATAATCTAAGAAAACAGAAAACAGAAAACAGAAAACGATGAAGTGCTACTAAGGGTCCAATTATTAAATACATATCATTAGAAGTCTGAGAAGTTTATTTCAGCTTTTAATAGCAGTATGCATGGAGCAATCAATTTGAAACAGAACAAATGTGGAAATATCCATAACTTTATATAGTACTATTTTGCCCATTGGACAAGACTAAGTTGTTTCCTCCCATTGGTCATAGATAATAAGAGTTGACTGTTAAGAGCAATTTGGTGATTTCAAATAGGAAAAAGCTAACAATTGCAGATTCGGATTTAGAAGCATAACTCAGCTATGCACTACGTCATACTGACAGACCAAGGAAAACTGTACCTTATAAAACGCATTGAAAACGTCATCTTTTACAATTTCACTATGTATCTCTGCAACCCCATTCACTGCATGACCACCCACAACACACAGATTTGCCATACGAACTTTTGGTGGTTCTGGTATCGGCACAGGCAACTCTTCTTTCTCATCCTCAATGGAACTTTCATCTGTTCCCTTCTTTTTAGCAATGGCTCCTTCCACTTCATCATTATCATCTTTATTTTCTTCATCATCTTTCTTTTCTTCTTCTTCTACTTGTTCAGAACTTTGCAGCTCCTCACTAGGAATATCAGTGGTCTCTTTCGACTTAACCAGTACATCTGCAAATTCTTCAGGCAATTCAACATTTTCTAGTATTCTCATTTCCTTCAATTTATTCTCCAGCAAGTCTGAATCTGCAGTGCCATATTCTGCAATTATGGTCCGAATCAGCTGCAAAGCAGGAACGTCATCAACAACTGATGCTTGTACCCTGAAAAAAAGACGTTTATGCATGTATTTAAGTATTACCTCCTCATCAATCATCTCTATTATCTCAACATGGCGTGGAAGAAGTTTCTGCATAAGATCCAAGCTCCACTTCTCTAATGCCTCAGGAAGAACAGTATGGTTTGTATATGCTACAGTCCTGGATCACAGTGGCAGATAGTAGACATTCAGTCAACCAACTCAGATCATGCATTAACGGATGATAAAAGATCACCAGACATCTCTCTATCCCACAAAAACTTAAAAAAAAAAAGGTCAAATACCTTTGTGTAATATTCCAAGCATCTTTCCAACTCAAACCCTTTACATCTATTAAGATTCTCATCAGCTCTGGGATGCACAAGGTTGGGTGCGTATCATTCATCTGCACTGCAACTTTTTCAGGAAACTCTTCCCAATTCACATTTGCTCCTGATCTTCTCTCAAAACAAGCAATTATGTCTTGAAGAGAAGCAGAACACAATGTATATTGTTGCTTGAGACGAAGGGTCTTGCCCTCTATTGATTCATCCCCAGGGTAGAGTATATAGCATATCTACATTTGAAAACAAAAAAGAAAAAAAAAACATATATAATGTCCTTTTATTAACTTGCATTCAGACTGTAACACAATTGAAATTAACTGGAAAGCCTAAATATTATAAAAAAGTAACTCGTATTTTCAACATTTACACAGGACTTAAAGTCCAAACTCATATAGGTTAATAAAATACAGAAAAAGAGAGAAACTATAACATTGTACTACTGAATATTAGAATGGTCACAAAAAAGGATTCTAAGCTTCTGCAAAAGTAGTACAAATAGAGCAGAAAGTATAGCTACATGAGGTGACATCTGTGACACTTAGGACAACTGTTAGATAACAGAATAAATCTAAACAAAATAATTGATATTCACTTATATTCTCCCATATCGGTCACTATAAAAGACACTCCAAAGAAAAAATATGAAAAACACGCATTACACTCAAATGGATGGAGAGGAGAGGAATGATTTTTATAGTACTTATTCTCTGCAATACTGATTCTAACACCGCTATTTAATTTGTCCCTCTTTTAGAATGTGAATTAAAACTCAACTTCACAAATCTGAGTTATGAGGTGAGAACTGTTCCTTTAGTCTCCAGCCAATGTGAGACTTAAGTTTTAACTGGATCGTGAGGTGAGGGTTGTCCCTCTCTTAAATACTTTTAGCAAACTCTATCTCTAGTCAATAAAGACCTTGGGTTTTTCCAATTATATTTAAATAGATTCATATATCTCTTGCTGCTTATAAAGGGACTTTAAATCTAAACCTTTTCAGCATTTGCTAGAGCCTCAGATGCTTCGGTGTGTCTTCCAGCATTAAAAGCATATAAATCAAATTCTTCTGATGCAGCTTTTGTAGACCAAAGTCTCAAGTTGATTGTAGTCTTAGTTTTATATCCTGGTATGGGAACATCATGTGCAACAGCTTTTATATCTTCTCCTCCAATCCAATGTTTTTTACCATCTGACCCAGATACAACCTTGCCATAGAACTTTACAGGGTATGAAACATCATTTCTAACAATCTCCCAGGGACTGCCCATCTGTCAAACGATGTCACAAACAAAGAAAGAAACATTAACAGAACTGAAAAACATAGTGCAAACATTAATACTTTTAAATTTTATGTACATGGCATTTATCACTAGTCAACAAAAAATAAAACATACCTCAAGCCAATCTTCGGCAACTTCCTCCTGCCCCTCTTTGGTAATTCGTTGTTTAAATAAACCATACTTATATCTCAATCCATAACCCCAAGCTGGATAGTTCAAGGTTGCCAAAGAGTCCAAGAAACATGAAGCAAGTCGCCCCAGACCACCATTTCCAAGTGCAGCATCTGGCTCCTATCAATAGCCAACAAAATGAATTACTCATCTGTAGTAAGTTGCAACCAAATATTAATTTTGATTAAATTACTCCTGTTGCTGTAGCTGGTCAGTAAAATAAAAAGGCTTGTCAGTTTACAATGTCTCGGGGGGAAATGTAGATAAAGGAACTTAATAAGAGTATGACACATATCAATCGACTTTCTCCATTGCATGTTATTGGAACAACATGTGTTTTGGAAAGTGCATCAGTTTCTTTATCTAAAGAGGTTCATATTGACTTAAAGAGGTTTTGGTTAATAAATGAGTAACTTTAAGAGAGCACTAAAACACTAGACTCGAAATTAAGAAAGAAGAGGTACAGTAGGGAATGTCACACCTGGTATGCCACATTTTCTAATTGATACCCAAGCTTGCTCAAAGCCTCAGCATAAGCACCAGTTAACTCTAGATTGCCTATTGCATTTAGTAGTGCTCTACCCTGCAAGATAGAATAACAAATGGAAACAAACATTAGACGCCAGAAATGTTCTAACTTATTCAAATAATTATGGTAGCACCAACCTGCAAAAATTCCATCGAAAGGTAATATGCCTGCTTAACATTCAGCTTCTCGTAGTAATCATAGGTGGCATTCCAGTTTATGATGAGAGCATCGCGAACACTTTGTGCAGTTGCAAAAAAAGCCTGTGGTAGATCAAAATTATGTGGAGAAAACAATGGAGTGAACTCTGCATGGTATTTAATACTCGAGGCAATAGATGAAGCATCTGGCGTCAAGGAGCTGAGAGATGTAGTGGCTTCTAAAAGAAACAATAAATAAACAAACACATAAGACTCTAATCAGGTCATAATGAAGTTGTTGGACAAAAGATAACTACTGGTAACTTATCAAAAAGTCAAGACCAGAGAATAACTTGTCAAGGAGTCCATTCTTATCCTACCCCAAAAGAGAATATAACAAAATATTAATGAGCTTTGGATACAGTTTAGTAACTACGTGTTTGGATGGACAGAAATAAAATAATTAGTTTTTTTCAATTGAAATTTTCTACATTTGGGTTAAAAGAAAATTCTAGAACAGAATTAGCTTTGCCTTGATTTCAAGTTTGAAAATTTTCTTTACTCTTTTGTTTTCTTCCATTATCAAAACAATAGGATAGTGAGGGAACCCTGGTATAAACTCCTGAATAACAACTGAAAGAAGTGATGATAGCCAGCTTAATAAGATTATTCTCAACCAATATTCCTACAAGGAAGTGTGTGTAAAGTGTGAGAACTGTATTGATTTTTTAAGAGTGAGAAGAGTAAATTGTGACCATACAATCAGGACTAAAAGCTACTAAAAGTTCACATGATCACTTTAAAAAGTTTCTTCACTTTTACAATTTTGATCATTTATGTAATATCTAAAATGGTCAAGACTGTTCTTTTTATCCTCAAATAGAAACTTCCCTATTTGATGTGTATTTTAACAACCTATAATTTTTTGAATATTTTAAGATATTCAAATTGTAAATATTTTAACACTTCACCTTTATTTTAAAAAATAAGTAGCACTATCTTAGCACTCGCATTACTATTTTCTTTCACTTTTTTCACAGCATTTTCACAAGGGCTATATTTTTCCAACATATATAGATGAATTTAATTATTAATCATATATGTTAAGATTAAGACTTTCTTAATTCTCTCTCTCTCTCTCTCTCTCTCTCTCTATATATATATATATATATATATATATATATATATATATATATATATATATATATATATATATATATATATATATATACATACATATATATATATATATATATATATATATATATATATATACACTAACCTAAATGGATGATTAAGACAATTATTTTAATCAATTTTAATCTTAACTATCCGCTTGAATAAGAAGATTCAAGTTTATAATAATTATTTCTCACCGTAATATTTATATATATATATATATATATATATATATATATATATATATATATATATTACTAGAAAAAAATATTAGAAAAAAAAGAAGTGAAAACATGAAAAGCGAGAAAACTTAACTTTATACCTTATACATGAATAGTCATGATTATTTTAATTAATTTCAATCTTAACTATATATTCGAAGTATACTATTTAGATTCCTTCCGTAACATCTATATAATAATTCAGATTCATAATTCTCATTGCAATAACAAACGATATATAGTGAGAGATAGGACATGCTGCACAAAAGGCCTTTCGTTCTGGAGGTTACTTCTTCTATCATCAGTTAACACACCAATTTAATACTAAACTCCAATTACCGCAACCAAATCCACACGCTCATTTAACCTTTCAAGAAGTTTAACAGAGCTAAAATTAGCCTCAAACGGTTTAAATTTTCAAGAAGTTCACATAACTAAAATTAGTCTCAAACTTTGCTAATTTTCAACTCGATTCTAAAACAAAGCAAAGAGAGCTGAAACCAAACCAAAAAATCAGCAGACAAGCAGAGGGGAGTAAAAAACTTCAGACCTTGCTGCTGAGACACGGGATCGTGTATTGTCTGCCTGGCCTCGCTTCCGGATACGCACCTCACAGTGAAAGTGCTCCGCCTCCTCAGGAAGCTGCTCAAGTTGGCGCTCCTTCCGATACACCTGAGCCTCGATTTGGCGGAGGATTTTGCAGAGACAGTTAAGAATCCAGTCAGAGAGTTACGACGGGGAAGCGCCTCGGCACCGGTGGAAGTAGCGGAGAACCGCATTGTGGTGGAAGCCATTGCGAATCGTAAATCGCAGTCTCTCTTCTCCGGAGATCAATAATCGCAGAGAGAGAGAGAGAGAGAGAGAGAGAGAGGTGTTTGTTTCTTTCTTTTCTTGGTCACGAGCTTGGTAGAGTGAGTTTGTGAGTGAGGGTGTTGTGTGACTATAATGGAGATGGAGGTGTTCCTGTATGTACGGCGTGTCCAGATACGATATGACCGATTAGTAATCGAATCACGAGCTTCTCACTCCTTCACACTCTTTCATTCTCTGTCGTTAACCTCACCGAATATCCTCTGCAACTGCTCTGTTGGCGCTCTATCGGATTGCCACGTACTTACTTTCGTTTCCACCGTAACCCTCCCTTCTTTGTCGTCACCCAAATTTCATATTCCAGATTTATTATTATCAAATATTAAATAATCAACCTTAACAAATATTTTATGTATAAAATAAGGGTAAAAAAAGGTTAATTACTCTCAATGGTAATTATGTGATGTTAATTTTAGTTTTAAAATAATTTTACTCTAAATCAGCCACAATTTATTATTATTATTAATTTTATCTTCAATAGAAAATCTTATTTTATATTTAAATGAAAAAATACAAAAATTATGTAATTTCATTATCCTTTTATCCTAGTTTTCTCTGAGAGGGCAAATTAAACAAATAAAGAGAGGCACTGAAATTTATAATAGGTTTACGCTTATTAGTCACGTGTTTCTTTAAATTACTTTTTTCGACAATATAATTTTATCAGTTAAAAATTATCAAATTAAAAATTATTACAATTCTTAACTAATTTTCCTAAATACTCTAACTAAATAAGAAATTCTATTTATTTTTGTCTTTGATTTCATTTATTTTTCTTTTTATATTTTACGATTTGTTTAATTATCAGACTGTTTTCTTTCTTCGATTTTTGTCATTTTCTTTAATAGGTATCCGTCAAGAAATTGATAATGATATATTCATTTTATTTTGTGAATACTTTAATGTTTAATTATTTATTTTTAACCGATACACCGATTAATATAACAAAAATACAAAATTTGCTTAAATATATATTATTTTTTTCTTAATTTTAAACTTAATTTAAAATATTTTAAGGTATGACATAAAATTCATAATGAATATATAACTTGAAAAAAATGAAATTAAAATTTGATTTTAAAATAATTCATTCCAAGATTAAAATTCTTTAATGGTTATCCTTCAAGAAATTGATAATGATATATTCATTTTATTTTGTGAATACTTTAATTATTTATTTTTAACCGGATTAATATAGCAAAAATACTAAATTTGCTTAAATATGCATTATTATTTTTTTCTTAGCTTTAAACTTAATTTAAAGTATTTTAAGGTATGACATAAAATTCATAATGAATATATAACAGAAAACAATGAAATTAAAATTTGATTTTAAAATAATTCATTCTAAGATTAACAAAATTCAAGAGATAAAAAATAATTTTAAAAAAAGTTACTAATGTGGAGACCCAAAAACTTCAGTCCTTAATCTCTCTTCTCTCTCTGTCACCCACACCACTGAACTTCATTTACACAGCAGTGCACCTCTTCTCCCTTTTCTCTTCCTCTGCCTTCTCTCTACCAAAACCTGAATTCACTCTTCATCTATTGCAGAGTCCAGACCTGAGGCTAGTTCAGGATCTCCTCTCTCAGCTATAATTCCCCCTCCTCCATGTAAGTTGTTTCTAACCTTTGCATTTTCCTCTTTAATTCGAAAATTTGTAGAATCCCTTTCTGCTATTGGGAACCCTTCTCATATTAGAACCTGTAATTTCAGCTCACTGAGTGGTACAGCTGAAGCTCTTGGGTGGGAGGATCCTAACTAATTAGAAGGATATATATAGGTAAGGGAAGCTAACCAATCTCCTTAATTTGAATAGGAAATTTGTAGATGAGTTTGAATTACATGTTTGATTGATAAACTGGTGTTTGAATTGCATGAATTGATGATTAATTGATTTTGATTGAGATAAAATGACCCACCGCATGAAGGAACAGGTTCGTGACCTGGTATTTTCGCCTAGGCGAGTGACGCTCGCCTGAGCGAAAACACCAGGAAACGCACCTCTGTTCTTGCGCGAAGTCTCGCCTAGGCGAGCTGGGGTCGCCTAAGCGAGATAACGATCTTGTCTGGGCGAACCAGCCTAGCCTGAGCGAGAGTTCGCTCAGTTTTTCTCTTTTGCCACTGTTAGTATCTCGCCTAGGCGAGATTGGCTCGCCTGAGCGAGATAACCTCTCGCCTAGGCTAGACTTTTTAGCCCGAGCGAGAGCTACTGCAGTAGTGGTACTTCAAATCTGTTTTCTTTGGTAAAAATGTATGTTTTAATGCATCTTTGTGCAATTTAGGCCCTGTATGATTGGAATGCTACCAGTGATGTATTGTATGATTAAATTGGATGAATATAAGTTATGAG
>Ga0214542_1011901_pt1 | contig 11603 bp, 8 predicted proteins | sample CNSS1metaG_FD_160096 | JGI IMG/M metagenome (GOLD analysis project Ga0214542, IMG submission 160096) | Root nodule microbial communities from cowpea collected in UCLA plant growth center, Los Angeles, California, USA - CNSS1 | ecosystem: Host-associated > Plants > Roots > Nodule | place: USA...
CGGCACATTGCCGGAACGGCGTGGTCGACCAAATGCTACATGAACATGCGACCGCTCTATCAGCCACAACTCTCTGAAACCGGAGCCGTCGCCTGATCAAAAGTGCGAAAGATTCTGGACAGTACCAATTGGTGCCACAGTTCTTATCAGGGGAGAGAAATATGAGGACGACGCGCCGGAAATTCGTCGGATCGATGATAGCTGCGGGAGGCACATTGTCAGTGACCCGCTGGACAGCGGCACAACCCAGCCAACCCTTAGTGCGCTATGATGTGGCTACGCCAGAAGGCGAAAAAATGCTCGAGAAATATGCTCGTGCACTGACCAAGATGATGGATAAGGCGCAAATAGCCGAGAGTGACCCGAGGTCTTGGACGTTTCAGTGGTATACTCATGCGACGGGCGAGAGTCTGCAAAGTGAGATCGAGCGCGTTTATCAGAACGTCCCGCAGTCCGACCCGAAGCGGCTGCTTGCGCTGGCCACGTGGAGCACGTGCCAGGCGCATGGCAGAAACGGTTTACCGCAAGAGCAGCGGATGTTTTTGCCGTGGCACCGGATGTACGTCTACTACTTCGAACGCATTATTCGCAGTGTGCTCGGGGATGAGACGTTCACATTGCCGTACTGGGACTACACCACGCCCGGAAAACGCGCGCTTCCAAAGCAGTTCCGATTGCCCAACGATCCGCTATACAAAGCTCTCTATCGTGCAAATCGAAACAATGGAGAGAACCAGCGCGCAAAGGTCAATGACGGGGAGCCGATTGATCGAGACCGGCCTAACACCCCCCTGACGTTGTCAGTGCTCGGGAACCCCCAATACGATAGCGATGCAGCCAGCACCGGCTTCAATGAGGACCTCGACGGCAGTCTCCACGGCGCGGTGCATGTGCTAACTGGCAATCCGCAGAATATGGGGTCGCCACCATGGGCCGCGCGAGACCCAATTTTTTGGCTGCATCACTGCAATATCGACAGGTTATGGGCAGCTTGGAATGCGGGCGGTCGAAAAAACCCAGACGGCGCTTTCCTCACCCAAAGCTTCGTCTTCGCAAACGAAAGCGGGGAAAGGGCAGAAGGGGTGGTGCGCGACTTCCTTGATCCGGAAAAGATCAAGGTAGGTGCATATCGCTATGACAAGCTGCCGCCCTTGCCACCGTCTCCGACAGTTGCAGCGGAAGACGCAACGGCCGCAAGAGCACCGGCCGCGATCTTTGCCCGACAAACTCAGCCGCAACCTGTTCGTCTCGCGGCATCGGGCGCTACGTCGATCCCGCTGAGCTCGATCGCCTTGCCCGTTTCAGCTCATGTCGAGAATGCCGGCGAAAAGCCGATCATTCTGTTGCTGCAGAACCTTAGAGCGGCGATTCAGCCGAACGTCCTCTACGATGTGTTCGTCGATTTTCCCGGCAGTCCAGGAACCTTGCCCGTGGGACAAATTAACTTCTTTGATTCGACTGACAGCCAGCCGCAGGGCGGTGCATCCCGGCGCTTCGCTTTCGACGTCACCCAAATTATGCGATCATCGGCCGCTCGCGGAGCTCCCAGCGTGCGCGTGGTCGCGGACGGCCAAGCCGTCGACTCTTCCGATGCGATCATCGGCAGCGTCGCCTTGGCTCGCCGATAGCCGTCGCTCATTGCGAAATCACGGCCAGGCGTCATTCGATCGGACTGGTCCAATCCGATGGTGGCTGAGCAGTGGCAAGTTGAGCAACGATCTAGGTGGAGGGCAATATGAAAAAGACCACTTCCGTAATTCTCTTCGTCGGCGTCGCTCTTTTTTGCGGGCCGACGCGGGCTGAAAATGCAGATGCGCGCTACAAGATACCATTGCGAACCGGCGCAATTGCTCCGGTGCCTCTCGAACGATCCATAATGCGATTGCCGTCATCCGCCCTACCCACGGTGGCTTCGCAAAAGAACTTTACGGCTCAAGTCAGCAGTCCCTCCGTTCCCGGTGGTCAGGTGGTGCCATCGCCGGCTCCTTCAGCCGGCGACCCTGCAGGGACCAATCGCTATATAATTCAGTTTCACAGCATTCCGAGCAAAGACCAGATCGCCAAACTACGGTCGCAGGGAACCGTCCTTAACGAATACGTTGGTGGCAATAGCTATTATGCGACGACCACCGGCAAGGCCGCTGCGATATCGGCACAAGACGAAATTGTTCGTGCGATCGTCGAAGTCACGCCCAAGGATAAGATTCAGCCCGAAGTGCTCGCGGAGGCACAAAGTGCCTCCGCTGTTCAAAAGCCGTTCAGCGTCAGAATGTTCAGGGACGTTACGGTTGAGACATTGGCTGCCCAGGTCAAAGCGCTCAATGGCAGCGTGATCGAGACGAGCAAGGCCTCATCATCGGCCGTCATATTGATTGAGCCTCGCCGTATCGAGGATCTGGCGCGATCGAACAGCGTCAAGACGATCGAAGCGGCTCCGCCGGCGAAGCAGCGTTTTAATGACTTGGTGCGCCGAGCGATTGGCGCAGACCTCTTGCAGGCAGCGCCCTATGGCCTCACAGGAGCCGGCGTCAAGGTTGGTATTTGGGACGGCGGGCTGGTCGCACAAACGCACGACGATTTCAAAAATCGACTTACGATCGGAACGCCGAATGGCAGTGTCGACCGTCACGCTACCCACGTTGCAGGGACGCTGGGAGGAACCGGTGCGCACAGCAAGGATGCGCTGGAAGAGCAGCAAATGTCTGATACCCTCACTCTCAGCGGGCATCCGGCCGCCGTCAGCAGCACTGCTGAGGCTGCAGCTACCTCTGGCCAGCCTGCAGCTGCGGGCATCGACAAGCAATGGCAGGGCGTCGCACCAGAGGTGAGCATTGTCTCGTATTATTGGGACAATCCTACTGATGCCCATGAGGCGGCGATACAGTCTCAGGGCATCATGCTTTCGCAAAACTCATGGGGCTATACGGTCGACCAGCAGCTTGGAAATTGCTCGCTATATGGAACCTACACCTTGGAGGCGGAAGGGTTTGATCAGGTCGTTTCGGGCATTTTCGGGCGAAGGATCCCGATCATCTTCGCAGCTGGCAATGAGCGCAATGATGGAGACTGCGGAATGTCGGCAGCTGCGCCCTATGCAAATTACGGCAATATCGCACCTCCAGTGACTGCGAAGAATGTCCTGGCAGTCGGAGCGATTAATTCCGATGACGGCGATATGACCGAGTTCAGCAGCTGGGGGCCGACCACTGACGGTCGTTTGAAGCCCGACATCGTCGCGCCCGGCTGTCGTAAGACAGGCCAGGTCACTTCCACCGTCCCCTCCAACGGCTATGCCGGCATGTGCGGAACATCGATGGCCGCTCCTGCAGTTTCTGGAGGAGTAGCGCTTCTGATCGAACAACGGCAAAAAATGGCAAAGCCTGTCTTGTTGCCTTCGAGCATCAAGGCCGTGCTTATTCATGGCGCCAACGACATAGTGCCGGCAGGACCGGACTATCGCACAGGTTTCGGGGCTGTGAACATCCGGAACTCCGCCGACCTGATAAAGGCTGACAAAGTGACAGAAGGGGAAATTACCACTAGCGGACAGATGAAGACTGCAACTCTACAAATCGCGCCTGGTGCCAAACAGCTGAAGGTTACCCTTGCCTGGGATGATGAGCCGGCTTCAACCAATGCCAGCGTCAGCCTGGTCAACGACCTTGACCTGAAGCTGGTCTCACCCGGCGGAAAGCTTCATTTGCCATGGCGGTTGGACCCAAAATCGCCCGACTCGCCCGCAGTGCGCGGTGAGGATCGTGTCAACGTCCTCGAGCAGGCGATAGTGGAAAATCCGGAAGCAGGCGCCTGGAAAATCCAGGTGCATGGCTTTGCAGTTCCAAAGCCGGCACAACGTTTTTCGCTGATTGTGACCGCTCAATAGATTTCGATATGCCGGCACATCTATGGCCAGCCCGCTCTTTCGCGTGGCGGCTCAAGAGCGGCGCGTTTCTTGGTGTCGCGGTACTCGCTGCGCAGTTCTCTTTCGAGTCGCCGCACCGCGAGCGCCGCCCTTAGAAGTTGGTGCAGATCTGCCGTTGGCCCATAACTGACCCCGTAGCGCGAACGGCCCGACGTCCGATCGCGAAATCAGAGAGAACCCGCTCATCGTCCTGAGCTGATCCAGCCTATGAGCGCCCGCCTTACTGGAGCGTAATGCTCTATCTTCTTTCCAAGCCGCGGTATCCTTACTAGGCCAGGGACGGGCGCGAAGGGGCCTTCTGCGGCGGGAAAGCGCGTTTGCCCGGGGAAGCACCGTTGTCTCCACGCGTTCTCGCCGCCCGTCGTCGGCACATCTATTGTGCCGGCGCCCATCCCCGCACTCGCAGTTTCAGATTTTTTGAGCGGAGAAGCGCCCGATCTCAGGTGCTGTCGTCCAGCGAGAGCACCTGAGGCGCAATGGTCGAGCAAGTTTTTTTCTAAGTTCTCTCCCTCCGGCGAGAGAACTGCAAAACTTCGGAAGTATGCTCGCGTCTTCAGCTAGACTTTCGATTTGAGAGCCATGCAGGTCGCTGGCGTGTCAACTTGTCAACCGTGTCAACCCAAGAACTGCCCGAACTGGCTGGCGGATTTCTGGGGCGCGCTTGTGCCGTATGCGGTAGGGGGCGGGGAGGGACCCATGAGGGCTCGTCTATGTGGTCAGCTAAGCGTTGCTAGCAGATGCTTCTGTCTATGTGGCGTTCGCTCGAAACGGTGGAAGTCCGATTGGAGGGTACGATAGCCGCACAGGCGCGCGTTCAATAGGAATGCTAGAAGCCGCGAGAAATGAACGGCCGATGCCTCGGAGACGGGATCACCGCCCTCAACGAATCTGGATCTCATGCTAGGAGGGCGTAGTTAACTGAATAGATCTGCGCAAATACAATGCCCGAGCACGAACTCACCCGCCGAGTTATGTACGACCTGGTCTGGTCGGAGCCGATGACAAAAGTCGCCGAACGTTTGGGGATATCGGACGTCGCTCTCAAAAAGATCTGCGACAAGCATAGGGTGCCGACGCCGGCGCGCGGCTATTGGGCCAAGAAGGCGGCAGGCAAGCCAGTCAAGCACGTCCCCTTGCATGACACGGCCGATCCGCAGCACGAGCACATCAGCATCTATGGCTCACAGCAGAATTTGACGCCGGAAGTCAGAGAGGTCTTGAATCAGGAGCGCCAGCGTCGAAAGGCTCTCCGGAAGATAGCGCCGCCTCCGGGCGCCTTCGAGCCGACATCACCGGTCGAAAATGTGCACCCGTCGATTGCAGCAACCGCAAAAGCGTTGCGGAAAGCCAAACCCTACCGCGACGACGTTGTGCGGGCCAGTGGCCCCGGCTGCTGCGGGATCGAAGTTGGCGTCACAAGCGTTGAGCGCGTGATTACCATTCTTGATGCGCTTGCGCGAGCGTTGGAAGCGCGCGGGCTGTCCATCGAGTTGCCCGGCAGTTATATGCGGGTCGCAATGGAGCCGGACGAGCTGACATTTTCGCTTGTGGAACGGATCGAAAAGCGCCCGCACATCCCGACCATGGAAGAACTTGCCGTGGAAGAGCGTCAGAAAAAGAAGCGCGAGCGAGAAACCCGCCTCTGGTCTCTCGGCTACAAGCGCGCCTACCCCGAGTTCGATTTTGTCCGGTCCGGCGAACTGAGCCTTCAGATAGCAAACGAATATGTCGGGTTGCGCCGCAACTGGGCAGACGGCAAACGGCAGCGACTGGAAGACCTCACCGACGACATTGCAGGCGGAATTGTTGCCTATCTGACCGGCATCAAGTCCAGGCGCCAAGAACGTGAGCGCCAGCACAGAAACTGGGAACGGCAACGGCATCTTGATGCGCTCGCAAGGGCTCGTGAGGAACGGGAGACAAAGAGAGCTGAGTTTTTGAGCCGGCTCGGTATGGTCTCGGCTGAAGCAGGCCAGCTAAAATCGTTTGTTGCAGGTTTGCGCAGCGAGTTGAAGAAGAATGGCTCCGGCGAACTGGCACTCTTGTTAGAATGGGCTGATGCGTATGTCTCTCGGCTTGAAGGCGAACTAACACCTAATGCGATTGCGGAAGCGCTCGGTGACCAAGAACTGTTTCCCGACCCTGATCCGCTGGTGCTGCCGGAGGCGCAGGAAGACTGAGCTCGGTTCACCCCTATGGAAGAATTGGGCAGAGTCTCACAGACCTTCGACAGCTGCCCCAAGCATTAAAGCCAAAGTGTGGCCTGGCCGCGAATGAGCAGAGATACCTGCTGAATTACGAGCCGATGCCGTGATTCCCATATACCGCGCCTATTTTGCAGTGGTGCTTGTTAGGTTCACAGGTTGTAACCAGCGTCGCTTCTAGTTGGTGGATTTTTGGGGCGCGAGCGATCGCTGGTCAGCGTTTGATGGTCGGCGCCGAAGTGCTGGAGTGTATTTGGGGTGTATGCGCAGTTTAACGCACCAGTGACCAATTCTGAGCCACGGGGGCACTTCTAAGAACGAACTCGTGGAGCGAACCTGACCCGTTAGCACTGGCGCAGGGTGTGCAGGCTTATGGAGGCTGCCCCGCTCACTCGTCACCGCCAGGTTTTCTTTTGATTTCAAATCCTTGTTCTTTGATGTGAAGGCTGTGAAGGGTTGGACTAGACGCACACATGAGAGGCCGAATTGTTTCGCCCTCGCTTAGCCTATATTGCATGAGGCGGGGCCTTCCGCGAACCCGTCGCACCTTTCGCTTTGCTTGCTAGCTCATTGAGTTAGCTCGCAAATGTGGCGCGTGACGGGTGCGGTGCTCCCTTCACGCGCCAACATACCCGCCACGTCAAATGGGAACGGTGTCGTCGTCGGTCGGAGAGGATTGATCCGGCCGACGGCGCACTGGAACGTTCTTCAGTTGGATGTTGAGGTAGCGCATCCCCGTACGATGCTTCTCCTTAAGGAAACCCTTCTGCAACATCGCTGTCGCAAAGCTCTTTTCGCGCCACGGGCGAACCGCGTTGGCGCCCGACCAACTGACGAACGCGTCGTACAATTGCCTGGCAAAGACAAAGCTCGGCTCGCTGCTACCAATCGGCGAGGCGACCTTCTCGACGCACTGAGCGATAAATGTGCCCACCGGATCCATCTCCTCGCGATATTCCGCCGTCGCGTCCATGACCTCCTTCGGCGTTTGCAGGCCATGATTCAGGTAGTCGAGGGTCCCCTGAATAAGCCAATTCAGGATGCCCGACCGCTCTTCCCAGAGTTCCGCCATCACGTCGTCCATTGGTCGCTTTTCAGCGTTCGAAATCGTAACCGGCCAAGGCACAAAATTGACACGCCTCCAAATGCCGTGGTCCACCCCGCTAATTTCCGGCTTGTGGTTTCCCGACAGCACGAGCTTGAAGGTCGGCCGAAATTCAAAAAATTCTTTGTTCAGTGACCGTACGAGCATCGGTTCGCCGCCTGTCAGTGATTTGATCAAAGCCTCTTTGAACTGCACCCCCCGCTCGGGCTCAGAAGCGCGCACGAGCCGCGCGCCGGGCAAGCGTGCGAGATCAGGGGTCGCTTGTGCTCCTGACCTCTGTTGGTCGCCCGACAAGGATTCAAACGCAATCGTCGCGCAATACGGTCCCATGATTCGTGACACAAGCTCGACAAAAGTCGATTTCCAATTTGAGCCGGTGCCGTAATTGAATACAAAGCACTGATCCCCAGTGAGTCCGGTCAAGGAGTATCCGTGGTAACGCTGAACAAAATTACGAACAGCGTCGACCGGCAGAAATCGTTTCACAGCAGCTTCGAAATTCGGGCAACGCGCTTCAGGATCGTACTTCACCGGTGCGACCTTGCTGATGTTGTCGGCCCGAGAATGCGGATGCAGTTCCACCCGATAGCTTTTGATGGTGCGTTCGCCGTAATCAGAGGCATCCGGATCAGGAACATCGGCCGAGTGAAATCGAATTGTGCCGTTCTCAACGTTGAACGCCAATTTGTCTGAGTCGAGCTCATCAATCGTAGCGATGCGGTGTGGTTGTGCCTGCTCGAGCATTCCACGGATTTTTCCGCTGTTTCCGGACGAGACGGAATATTTCTGGCGAATGAGACGCCGCGCCGAGACGGTATTCGCGGCATGCTCGCCTCCCGCAACGATCCGGGTCAGCATGCCCCACCGCTTGTCCTTCTTGGCGTCCGAGCCCTGCTCCCTTTCCAGCGCTTCCAGGGCCGGACGCGTCGTCTCCGCAGCATCGATAAGGCCCTGCTCGTACGACGTCGGCAAGATCACGTCACTTTCGAGAGCGATACGAGCGGCCGTTTCTTGTGCAAACAGCATTGCAGCTTGAGCTCCGCCCTCCTGCTCCCAATGCGTGCCCTTCCAAACGTGCCATCCGACATCGCGCACGTGAAGAAGGTCAGCTCCAAACCATTTGAGCAGCCGTTGGCCATTTCCAACGTCGTTTTGAGGTTCCTTCGAGCAGGCGACCAACACTTCTTTAGTCAACTCAGTATCCGGCGGATCCTCGCTTGCCTGTGCGGCGGGGTGCGGGGTGTGTTGCGAACCAATGTCGTAATGACAATCGGAGTCGCTTTCCGCTTCGATCATCCTGCAGATCCGTTCGTGAGGCGGAATGTTTTTTTCGTCGTTTTCCAACTTGTAGTCTCTTTCGTATCGGTGAGAATTGACGGCGGCGCCAACAAATTCTTAGGCGCACGACACAGCGATTGCGCATCGACGGTTCACGTCAAAAGCGCATGGCTCTCCGCACTCGAAGATCGAGTTCGGAATCTTAAATCGGCCGTAGCCGAAAATTTGGTGATGGTCTCGGCGAGCGTGTCGGAGGCGGAGCCCGTAAGAGCTTAGCCTCTTATTGCTGGCCGTGTCTGATCGCGCTGTCGCAGCTTATGCATATGTTGCGCAGTATCTTGGAGCGAATTCCAGCTAACGGAAGATGGCCAGCCTCACAGCCACAAAACTCATAGGCATTTTGATCGATAGCAATCATTGGAATAGCCGTTCGGAGTCCTTTTGACGGGCGACGGTGCGCTTGTATTTGCGCTTCTTTTCATCCCACGTCAGATGTCGACTTGCGCCGGCGTGAATTCATCCAGCTGTCGATGTCGGACCGCGAATATCGAACGGTCCGGCCAATCTTGATTGCGGGCGGCCCGTCGCCCGAAACAAACAGTTTTGCAAGCGTGCTCTCGCCAATTTGGAGATGAAGGGCGGCCTCACGTCGGGTGAGCCACGCCTTTGGGACGAAGTCGGTGGGCTTGGGTTGGGCGATCAAAGACATAGCGTTGCTTTCAAGTTGATGCATTGGAATCAGCGCACAACTCTTCTAGCGCGACTTTTTCGATTGGCCTGATTTTGGAATTTTTTCACTGATACGGGGCATTGTATCAGTTTGGTCGTCTTTTTCTTCGAGAGCTTTCCGCCTTCACAGCTCGGAAGCTTCGCCGACCGTTCCAAACTAGCTTGAGGGTTTGCGAAACGTTTGAAGCTTTATAAGGGTATTTGTCTCCTTGTCTGCGCCACTCTTCCATCAGACGACGAGCCACATCTATCCGACGTGACTTTCCAGGACCCCGGAGGCGGTCGTACCCTCTCGTGGAAAGCGATAACAATGTTTCCTGTATCTTTAGGCGGAGGCTTGCCGGTCTCCCTGCCCGTTTCACCCTCGCGCCTTCGGATGCCGAGGCAAGGCTCATTGGCCAAAGCGTCAATACCTGCAAGCTATCTAGAACTGCATGCGAAACGACCGGCTTGCGTACGCTGTTCTTTCGCGGCCGAGTCTGCTTCTGGACGATTGCAAAACCAGACACGTCGAAATCAGTGGTCTCCAAGAGATCCAATCGGGTCCATTCCCACGGATGAAGTGCTTGGATAGGTCCATTTCTAAAGGCGCCGTAGGCGATTAACGTCCCGGCCAACAAGGCGCCGCGAGTTTCGCGCAAAAATCGCTCATCGATTTCTTGCCATAGAGCGTCACTGAGAACTTCGCGATGCTTTTGTCGGATGCCCAGACGAACCAGTTCCCAACGGGAAAACCAACTCCACGCCTCGTCGAACGTCCACCACCTCTCGTGCGATGCTGTATGAGTTATCGAATCGCCTGAGGCAGCGTGTCGACGGCGGACTTCTCTTTCGGGACCACTTTCGGACCTAGCCATCGCCCATTGCCTTGGCGAGGCTCGCTCCGATGGCGTTAGAAGCGCGCTTGAGCGGATCGTTGTCTAGATGGGCATACCTCGCAGTTGTGGCAGGTTGCGAGTGACCCAAGAGCTTCCCGATGATTGGAAGTCCGAAGCCCGCTCCCGCTCCGTAACTGGCATGAGTATGGCGGAGATCGTGAATTCTCACCCCCGCCAAGCCTGATCGGGTGCTGACAAGCTTCCAGGGCTTATTGAGATCATGGCGCGGCTGTCCGACGATATCGCTAGCAATCACATAGCCATCAATCTTTGGGAGTTTTTCGAGAATGGCCAAGGCCGGGGCGTTGAGAATAATGGCCTTCTGCCCCGTCTTGCTGTCGGGCAGTAGGAGCAGACCGCGCTGAAGGTCAACATAGTCCCATTTGAGTTCGAGAATTTCCCGAAGCCGCGCGCCAGTGAGAATCAACAGACGCAAGGCGGCGGCGACATGAGGCCCGATTTTTGTCCGGCCATTTTTCGGGATGTGCTTCGCGTTGGGTTGGTCTTTGTCTACGGCCCACGGAATGCCCACCGTCTCCGCTTCACGAATAGCGTCTCCTAGGCGGCCGAGTTCCGCTGAGCTTAGGAACCGTTCGCGGCGCTGCTCGCGGAATGCTTGGACGTGACTCGCCGGGTTGTGCCCTTTGGGAACAAGGCCGCAGACGGCGGCGTACCGAAAGACAGATCCGACGAACTCGACGACCCGATTCGCAGTCATCGGCGTCTCTTTGCCGATCTTCCGGTGCATCTTCGAAACGTCGGCGCTATCGATCGCATCGAGCTTGCGGGTGCCGAGGAGGGGAGCGGCGTGCTTACGGAGATAGATGCGGTAGTTCACGACCGTGCGCGGCTTGAGCTTTGTCTCGGCCTCCTCGCTGAGATACCGCTCACCGAAGTCGGCGAATATTGGCATGGCGCGCTCGGTCGAGCGCTTGCGGGCGGGATCCTGTCCGAGCGCCACGGCGGCAAGCGTCGATTTGGCCGTAGCGCGCGCCTGGTCCGGCGTCATGCTTGTGGAGGATCCAAGCACCATCCGCGTCTTGCCGACGCTCCGTCCGCCGGCGCCACTGCGGTACTCGACGCACCATCTCTGGATGCCGGAGGGAAGAACCTTGAGGCAAAAACCGGTCAGTTCGCTGTCGTAAAAGATGGTCGGCTTGTCGACCGGTTCTATTGCGTCAATCGTTCTCCGCGTCAGCTTCAGTACCGGCACCAGGACCTCCAGAATCGCCACCGAGTCGCCACCGTGACGGGAATGGCAGGATATCTCGGGAAATCACGAGACCGGAGTTCATTAGTATTTTGAGTAGCTTAGGTAAAGCTGGAAGTCTTGGGATAAGTCCAGAAAACTGTGAAATTCATACTCATAACCTGAAGGTCATAGGTTCAAATCCTATCCCCGCAACCAAATTCGGATTGACCGGATCCGAGACGGAAACGGCCCGCGCGAAGCGGGCCGTTTTTGTTTTGGCGATGGGATCGCCGCG
>Ga0214542_1011902_pt1 | contig 11602 bp, 6 predicted proteins | sample CNSS1metaG_FD_160096 | JGI IMG/M metagenome (GOLD analysis project Ga0214542, IMG submission 160096) | Root nodule microbial communities from cowpea collected in UCLA plant growth center, Los Angeles, California, USA - CNSS1 | ecosystem: Host-associated > Plants > Roots > Nodule | place: USA...
CATCCATACTATGGGTAATTAAAATAAAAAACATTAATAATTTGAAATCATATAAACTTTAAAATTTTGGCCACTTTGGTGACTAACAAAATTTATCATACTTAATTTCAAATAAATAAATACACATACATTTAATTGCTATAAACTTTATATAGCTTTCTCATTAATTTTAATTTAACAATAACAAACATAAATATTATTGCAAATTAAAATAAAATTATTAATTATTTATATAATAAAATAATTAATATTAATTTTATTAATGACATCAACTAATAAAAGCATTACACTTTAATTTTAATAAATAAATTAACAGTAGCGGAATGTAACTTCACATGATGCACGTTCACACAATAATAGCATACGTTCACGGTAGTGGTTTTATGCCATTCACACATTATGCCATATTACTTTGCCATTCACACATTATGCCATATTCACGTGCACAGGTAACAGTTCTAAACTTTCATACTATACACAAAACCGTAACGGCACAAAATTTTTGTGGCAGCAGCAGAACGAGATCTTTAAGAGTAACATTAACTCAATCAATTTAAACAAAATATTCATAAAGCATTACAATTCCAAGCAGCGAGAATCAGTTCTCGTTTCCAACCATGGCATTCGCATTCAATTTTAACGCAACGGAAAACTTAAATAACCCTTCAAACTTTAATTAGGGTTCAAGATGATTTGGGATAAAATTAAATTAGGGTTTATAGCATTAGGGAAAAACATCATAAGGGAGAACCATCACATAATAGGAGAATCATAAATCTTACAATCTTGCTCTGATACCACATGTAAAACTAATTAAGGATCTTTAAGATTTATAATTCTCACACGATAAATCATAATAGAGCACTAACCTTGATCCATGAGAGATTCTGTGAATATGCGTTCTTTAATTTATAATCTTGTGTGTTCTTCAACCACCGTTTTCCAATCTATCTCTTTGCCTTTCTTTCTCTTCTCACACGTACTTGATGAGTTACAGTGAAAAGAACCTTATGGCCAGAGACAGAACCCCAATTCTTTTTATAAACCAACGTCCATCAAGTTGGTTTTTATTTTATCTTTATCTTTATTTTATTATCACTTCCCATAATAATAACCAATAAGTCTTTATATTTTATTAAATCACAATTGGGCCCATCATAATATTTCAAATGAGTCACTAATAGAATTAATTCGTCAATTAATTCTAACATGATACACACTTGACTCATTTATAAGTGAGTATTCACTACTTGTAGTTAATAAAATCTCGCAGATACTAATTATCTGTCACAGATTTTATCTGCAAATACTTGTGGACATGCGACACGGGTATTTTTATCATTTCTACTTTTACCAAGGGTTTAGTCAAGGAAAAATAAAAGCATAATTTTGTCTTAAAATTTAATTAAACTTAATAAGTAATTATAATTAATGAAACAAAATAATGAAAATAATTCACTCAATTGAAAATTCAAATATATAATTATTAATGTGTTCTTGATGTTAAGTCATCGGTGAAAACTGAAGAGATATTTAAATATAAAAAAATTCACTCACGCTTAATTCAATAAAAGTTTAAAGATAATATTAAAATATAATAATATAGGAGTGAGTAAAAAACTGAATAAATATTTTCTCTTAAATCTACCCTTTTGTTATTATACACTTTACTTATAACACATGAGTTGACTCATTTGATAAGATAAATATCTCCAAAAATCATGATGAGTAATAAATGGTAACAACATATTGTGATCTTTTGATAATACCGAGTTTTTATTCTATTGCTATAATCATTATAATGTGTCCTATAAAGGCTTCAACCTTAATAAAAAGTTTGGTTGTATTATAATGATGAATTTTTACTTCTAGAAAATGTTATATCCTTTGACATCTAAAACTATTATATCAGTTTTTACTGAGATTTAACCTTTTATACCCTGTTATCTTACCACATCATGATTTTACTCTCTAAAACTATCTTTCAAAACTTTTCACTCTCAATATAGATCCTCCATGCTCATTTCTCTTTCAACTGTATAAATATCTAATTTGAAAAAGAGATTGAATATTTATTTCTAATTTGTTTTCTTTCTTTCCTTCAACTCAAATTGTGGTTTTCTCTAAGATTGATGTAATCTTATGTTCCAATTATTGGCTCCCTTTGAATTAAAAAAAGAAGGGAAACAAACGTGGCTTGTTTTACATGTAGTACAACCTCTTACACTTAATTATTGATAGCATATCTGTCAAATGGTCCATGCATTCAACCACCATTCTTAGGTTAAAAAATAATTTGGGGATCATTTGTTGTATTTTGCTTTGAAACTTGTCATAGAGTCAAACTTCTTCAAATGCACTAATTAGAAAAAAAAATTGTGATATTATTTTAATATTAGGTTTAAATACCTTTTTCGTCCTCATTTTCGTAGTGTTTGTTGCGGATGGTCCTCATTTTGACAAAATGTTTAAAATAGTCTTCATTTTTACCGAATGTTTAAAATGGTCCTCATTTTCGCAATTCGTATTTTATTTGGTCATTTTCTGTGACGCTGTTTAAATCAGTAACGGAACCATCTGTACATTACACGTAACACACCCCAATACGACGTAATACAAACAGTGTCACCTATGTAGTGTTCTGTTACTGACTTAAACGACGTCACAGAAAAGGAGCAAATAAAATACGAATTGCGAATATGAGGACCATTTTAAATATTCGGTAAAAATGAGGACCATTTTAAACATTCTGTCAAAATAAGGACCATCCATAACAAATACTTCGAAAATGAGGACAAAAAAAGTATTTAAGCCTTAATTTTAATAAGTAACATATATGAGATGAAGTTGTTTAATACATGTATGTTATAATAAGTGATATAAAATTTGAAAACACTTTTGGCTATGCTACCTATGAAGATGTGTACTTCTGAAACCCCCAATCATACACAAATTAAAATTTTGTCAAGGTTATGAAAATATTAATGAAACTAAATATAATGTGCTCATATTGGATAATTACTACAAGATTTAAAAATGATATTGTAAGTGTACTATTATGGCTTTTGTTGGTGTGTACGTTTGTGCAGTGCATTTGTGGGGCATGCTGCATAGATCATGGATGCTAAGGTATTCCAATCATTTTATTATATACAAATTAGATTACGTAAAACCATTGGATCTTGGTGTGTTATTATAATATATATCACTTAACAAAAACTGAAAAGACAATTCATAATTTGTGACTCTACTCGTTAGACCCCACAACAAAACGATAAAAATGAAAGCAATGGGACAATTTGGATCTTCTAATCTTTCAAAGAGAAATCATTGTAAAACCCCAGCAATAATGAAGCTTGCTATGTTATTCCTATGAAAAATTATAGTTTTTTTTTTTTACGATTTTATATTTTTTGATGGCATGACTTATTTTCCTTGAGAAGTTTAAAATATTGTTTTCAAAGAAAATTTGATGATTAAAATTCAAATTATTTTAACTTAAAAAAATGAACTTTTTTATGGTGTTATTTGTAATGACGAGCTGTTTATATAGAAATTCAATTTAATTACACAAATATTAAATCCATAACGTGTACTTTTCATGTTTTTATGAAAACATTTTAAAGTCTTTTTCTTTTCATTCTTTTTGTTTGATTACTTGATAAAATAATTAAGAAAGAATATTAGTTTTTCTTTTAAAAGCGAAAAGATTAGTTTCTCCTTTTAAGATTCTCTTTTGAGAGAAGAATTAAGAGAGAAAATTAATTTCTCGCTTCTTTTTTGAAAGAGAGAATATTAGTTTCTCTTAAGAGAGAATATTAGTTTCTCCTAAGAGAGTTTCTCATAAGAGAGAATATTAGTTTTCTCCTTTAAAAGAGAGAAGATTAGTTTCTCCTTTAAAAGATAAAAGAGAGAATATTAGTTTATCTTTTAAAAGATAATAAAGAGAAGATTAGTTTCTCCTTTAAAAGATAAAAGAGAAAATATTAGTTTCTCCTTTAAGGTTCTCCTTGTATTTGTCTTTCTTATTTTCAAGGTATACAAAGGAATGGTCACCACTAAATACTCGTTTGAGAGGGAGGTATCCAAATGTGGAGAGATTTCCACTTAAGGGAGAGAATGTTAAGAGTTCAAGGTGTGAGTTGGAAGTCTCACATTAGATAAAAAAGAGAAAGATTACTAGTATATAAGTAGAAGGGCCCAAAAATCATTGTCTTAAAATTTTGGGTTCGAAGTGATATCACAGTCTCTTATTTGGGTTTGGTCACAACTCATTGATCAAAAGTGGAAGGAAATGAACAATAATGCTATTGCAAATTTGCACTTAGCATTGGTAGATGAGGTTTTATCTAGTATTGCGGGGAAGACTACAACAAAGAAAATTTGGGATACTCTTGTCAAACTGTACGAGATTACGTCACTTCACACAAGAATATTCTTGAAGGGAAAAATCTACACTCTTTGAATGAGTGAGTTAACATCAGTAACAAACCACATCAACAATCTGAATATGTTATTTGCCAAACTTTCAACGACAAATTACAACATAGTTGAAAATGAACATGTGAAGCTTCTACTACAGAGTTTACTTTATTCGTATGATCAACTCTTCATCAACGTAACAAATTACAACATTGATGGGAACCTACACTTTGAGGATGTTGTTGGAGCTATTCTTGAAGAAGAATCCAAACGGAAGAACAAAGTAGATATGGTGGAAAGTCCCAAGCAAGCAGAGGCTTTGGTGATGATGAGATATTTTGGTGAGCGAAGCAATAATTAAATTTAATGGTGGAAGACAACTACATGCTAAGTGGATAGTGGATTCAGGTGCAACTTGGCACATGACTTCAAACCGAGAATGGTTTTACACTTATAAACCTATCTCAGGTGGATCTATGTTCATGGGGGATGGTCATGCCGTAAAGATTGTTGGAGTTGGTACTGTCAAAATAAAAATGTATGATGGTATTGTTCGCACAATTCAAAAGGTACGACATGTGAAAGACTTGAAGAAGAATATATTGTCCATTGGGCAATTAGATGATCTTAGGTATAAGATCCACACTGAAGGTGGAATCTTAAAGGTGGCGAGAGAGAATATGGTAGTTATGAAAGCAGAGAAGATCATGGTGAATCTATATGTACTTATGTGAGATACATTGCAAGAAGTTAATGCAACAGTTGCATCAACAAGTCAAGAAGAATTGGTGATGATGCGACATTGTAGACTTCAACATATGTCAGAGCAAGGTTTGCAAATCCTTGGGGAACGTAATATCTTACCCGAGCTAAAAAAAGGTTGATTTACCTTTTTGTGAGCACTATGTGATAAGCAAACAACATAGACTGAAGTTTGCTAGAGTGACTACCAAGCAAACACATATTAAACTTTGTTCATTCTGATGTGTGGGAATCACTAGTATTATCCCTAGGAGGGGAAAAATATTTTGCATTGTTTGTTGATCATTACTCTAGGAGATTATGGGTGTACCTTGTCAAGAGGAAGTCAAATGTGTTACCAGTATTCAAGGAATCCAAAGGACGAGTATAGCTTGGAACTAGGAAAAGAATTAAGTGTTTGGGTTATGCTGACAATGTGCAGGGGTATCGCCTATGGGGTCCCACTGTCCACAAAGTTATTGTTAGCATGGATGTAATGATGCTCCAACCAAAAGACATTAAAGAATAAGAAAACTTGGTTTGCAAGTTGAACAAATTTCTATATAGTTTAAAGTGGGTGTCCATGTGTCCGTACAAGATATTTGATTCCTTTGTTGTTATCCTAGGTTACAATGACTATGTTTAGACCATTGTACTTATTACAATAGGTTTTGTGAGGATGATTTTATCATCTTGCTATCGTATGTGGACGACATGTTGGAGTTAGGCCCCAACAAAGCTTGAATCCAAGAATTGGAGGCACAATTAGCTAGAGAGATTGATAAGAAAGACTTTAGACCAACAAACAAGATTTTAGCTAGAAATTTTTTTATTCATAATAGTAAATATTTTAGTAACCAATAATTTTTTATTTTGTAAATTAATATTTAAATTGGTCCTGACTAACAACTTTTGGTTACGAAAATTAATTGTTAATGAGACATTTTTTTGTAGTATGTTTTTAGGTCAAGTTTCTTTCTCCTCAAGAGTGTTTTTTTACCTATGTCAAGCCTCTTATTTATAATGTTTTTGAATTGGACTAGGCCTCCAACTTTATCAATATCTCCTCTAGTTGATAACTTTAATAATATGTTTATTTAATATTTTTACTTATTTGCAAAATATTAAATAGGTAAACCAAACACTTATTTTTTTTTAATTATTTAAAATAAAACTTAAAATATCTAAAAATAATAAAATAACAATAAAAACATGTAATGCCAATTATCATTCACTCATTCCAATTCAACTTTGTGCATTCAACTTCAATGTATGCACACACAAATTCATCCACATGAAACTTACTAATTCAGTCACTAACAACTATATACCTTAATAACTATAATTTAGTCAGTAATTCAGATTAATTTAAATATTCTAAAGTCACTCATCCATTAACTAAAACTTAAATAACATTAAGGTTAAATCATTCAAATAGTTTTCGAACAAAATACAAGAAAATAATTTTTTTTAAATATTATTTTAAGTTTTCTGAAGAGAAAAAAATTGAACAAGAAATAAAAAAAATGAAAGTTATTAAAGTATGGTAAAATATGATAAAAAAAATTGACATTTGAAATTAAAAGAAAGTAATAGGAATGATTCATAAATAATAAATGAAAAATAAAGAATAAGAAATAAATAAATATATTAATAAGAATAGATAATTAATTTGAGATGGAAATTGAAGATATCGGTGAATAAAAATGTAAATATCTCATCTTATCATTACCACTTATTTTACCATTTCCAGTACAAAATATCAAATCCTCTATAAATTGACACATCTTTTACACCGTATAATTTTTTTTTTTTTAACAAAACCTACTACTTTATGTCGATAGCTCGCTTATTTATTTCTTAGTTTTTAACTTTTTCAATTTTCCATGTAAAGTCTTTCTTAATTATAAGAAATCAAGAACTATATATAACTCATTTCTTGATACGTGAGTTTCCTCTATATTACCTTAATATGACCATCTCATTTTCTTTGAAGTTTTTTAAAACTCGTTTTGTAGATTACCTTTGTCTCAATATATCACTTTTTATATTTATCAATTATTTTCATTTTCGATAAAAAATATCTATCTATTACATTATACTCATTTTAATTCTTTTTCTTCTATAAAAACAATCCGTAAAAATAATATGTATATATTTATATATAGTGTGCATCTTGAGCAACTAATAAATTATTCAAATTAAATTGTGATGTTTAATGTTTTATGCAAAATTATTAGAATTTATTCTTTATACACGTTGTAAAATAATGTAGTCATTACTTTTTACGCACGAATATTAATTACTACTCTTAACTTGTATGTAAATAAAGTATGCAAAAGCAAATTATATTTTTTTTAAAGGTTAAATTATTTGAGAGGTTGCCATTTTTGTAGTGAAATCTCAAGTAGGTTCTCTCATTTTTATTTGATTCAATTGAGTTCCTATTTTGGAAAATTCGTTACAATTATGTAATTTCCTATAGTAGTCCATTAGCAGTGTTAACTATGTATCACGTGTCAGCACGTGATTTTTTTGTTTTTTTTTTTTAAATTTTTATTTTTTTAAATTTAAAAAAATAAAAATAAAAATTGTCAAATGTCAATGACATTGTGTCATATGACAGAGACAATGTGATATGACAGTGGCAATGTCAATTGTCACTATTGGATGTGAAAAGTCTCAATGTAGTCCCTCTATTTGTTAGTTTGTCTCAATTTGGCCATACATTTTTTAAAATGGAATCAATTTCATCCCTATATCAAATTTAATTTTTATATAAATTTTATTACCATGGTATTTTTATTAGAATTGATATTTTTAACAAAATTAAGTTTAGTTAAATGTATATTTTGTATTGAATTTTATTTAAAATTTGTTTTTAAATATTTATATATTTATAATTTATAGATAAATGTTAGAATTGCTTTAAAAGTAAAAACTTTATAAATTCAAATATAAAATTTTAAAACAATTTTATAACAATTTAAAATATATATATATATATATATATATATATATATATATATATATATATATATAAATATATATATATATCATTAAAAAGGAAGGAGATAAACTGAGAAACAGCTGTCTTGAATTCATATGATTGAACTTCTCTTCCACAAAACGAAATTGGATATTTTGATTTTCCTTTACTAGCTAGGTTCATCCTTGACTTGTTAGGTGATAGTGATGCAGTAACTGAAGAGTTGAGGGCTCAGAGGTAATTCAATTGAGGGATAAGAGATATTCAAGTTAGTGATTCATATGCATTGAATTATTTTCAAGATATTCTTCCTACGTACCATCTATCATGAGATGAAATCATGGTACTATATACTATCACGAAGAAAATATGTGAGAGATTACGAACCCACCCCTTCTAGAAAAAGAAAAAAAAAAGAGTTTTTGTTTTTTAAAAAGTAAATTATCCTCATATTTTTCCTATATTTTTCATTACAACCTTAACTTTCTTGATTGGTTGAAACACTTCTGATCCTATAAATCACACTGATTAATATTATCTTCAACTGTACGAAAAACATTTGTGGGTGTGTGATTGAGAGAAAGATAAAGAAAAAGAGTGTAAGAACATATTAAGGTACATGAATCACGATGACATTACTGTACTGTGCATTGAGAGGCTAAAGAAAGCGAAAAGATTTACCGACCATATATTTAAAAATGAAGATGTGGTAATAAAAATAGAAAAAAAATGTGGTGAATGATTCGATTAGATCGTGTTATGTGCATGAGAAATATACAGAGGATGTTGTTCATTAATCAGAACACAAACCGTAACTTTTGTCTTTAGTATAAAGGACACAAAGGTAGTGCCTCTATTAGCTGTAAGCTGTTTCCTAATATTTAAAGCTTCACTTACGTGTATCAACCATCCAGAACAATCCAGATTCATAGTCATATGTAAGGAACAAACACATCTTTCCATTTTCACAAAAATGCCACAAAATATCTTCCCAAAATATAACTATTTTTAGATCCTATAATTCCCCAACATCTATTTTTAATTCCTACAAAACACATAGCTCAAACAAATTTACCATAACCCATAAACATAGTAAAAAGATCATGATTAAACTCAAATCTTGGTTCCTTTTTACTTTTATTGCCATTTTTCTTTTTCATAATTTTAGTACCTTGATTATAAAATATCTATAGATTTAGTCTAATCATCAATTTCTTAATTGAATTCTAGATCTACCACATATTAATGAAAGATAATAATTTAATGATTTAATCACTAATTTAGATCAACTTCTATCATAAAACGTCTTTAATTTTGATATACCTCAGCTGGACTTTAAGTCTAATTTAATTTTATAAAATTGATTTATAAGATAAGTCATGCATTCCATTTATATATTATAAAATTGTTTTATCTCTAAATGTGAGACTTTCAACATGATATAACCAAATTTTAATATATAATAGACTCATATTTTAGATATGATACTTCCAAATAGCGTTAAATATCAATTTAGTATAATAATCACATCAGATTCTTTTTATATTGAAAAAATAAAAAATTAATTGAGTCATTTTAAAAAATATAAAAATCAACCGAATAAAAAAAATATAGAAATCATAATAAATCAAAAGGTATAAATATAAAAAATAAATTATTAATTACATCTGATTTAATCTATAAAAGTAAAAAATAAATATATTATTGACTTCATTTATATTTGCTTAATGTTGGTCTTCTGATTGACACATAAATTTATCATAAAATACTTAAAATTAAGAATGAAACCAGATTAGAGATGTTGAAAATTTTCAAAACCAAAAACAGATAAAAGTTAAAAAAAATTGCATTCAATGAACTAGTCTTTGATATCCATCACCCCAAATTAATTAGATGTGGATGTTAATATTGAGCTGTATGCAACTGTGTTTGTCCTAATGTCCCAACACTCATTACCCTCTAGCTGACATAATTAGGTAAAAAAAGAGTCCAACACAAAAGGGTGAATGCCCTTTTGGTTAATAGATTATTGTAAATAAAAAAAAAGTGATTATGGCTAAGATTGTTAAATAAAATGATACAGTGTCCCAATAATGAAGAATATTGAGGAGGTTGGTTTGTGACCATGTGTTATGGCGGTGCCACCAAAGCTATGGTAGAAAAAAAAATTGTGGACAAAATATGGTGATGCATGATATAATTAATTACCATCTTTTTCACCCTTTATTGCGTGTACATGCTCCATATCACCCAAACAAAAGCTGAAAGGATCAAAAGAACTAAAGAAACTTTTTTATGCACCTCATATTTGTTTCTTATTGCACTTATGGCAAGATCATGGGAAAATATACACATCAATTCTTTCTCAAGAAACTCAAAAGATTTTTTTTTATGGCTTTTTAACATAGAATGGATACTATAAACACTTTTACATGTTTTTCATCTAGTACAAAATATGTGTTAATTATTATTATTATTATTATTTTTGTAAACAAAGCATTTTATGATATCATAGTCTTCTTATAAATATATATATATATATATATATATATATATATATATATATATATATATATATATATATATTTCTTTGATTTTAGTTTTCATAATTTATATGATCTGTAATTCTTATTTAATCATCAATTTTATATATGTTTATTTTTTATTATTTTATCTTACATGAAATGAATAGGTAATATTTGCTTTGATTAAATAAAAATAAATGTAAGCAAAAGTTGTGAATTAAATCAACAGTCTTTTAAAAATTTGAAAATGGAAAACAATTATACAAGAGTTGTGAATATATTATAAATTAATTTTATTTGCTACAGTTATTAATATAGTTACTTCTATTTATTTGTTGCAATTACATATATGATTGAGTATTTTATATAATATTTAAATATTTGTATTATTTATTTGATATGTAATATTTTTGGATTATATTTTGTATTTATAAATATATTATTTTATTATTAATAAGACACACAAAATTTAGTTTTCGTTTTCTCGTATGCTTTTTTTCTTCTTCTTTCTATTACTAACAGATTCTTTTTCTTGAAAAAATATCAAAATTGTATTTTTTTTTAAACTGTTAAATATTACAAATTTCTTCGTTATATAATATCTTTCGCTTGATATCATTATTAAAACACGACGGAATAAAATAAACAATATTCTTTAACTTTTAAAACAACAAATTATTTAAAATAAAATTAAAGAAACTCACATAAGAATTATTTATAGAGGGAGAAATATATACTACACTTGCATGTTCATTCAATGTGTCATTTTACATACCTATCTCATTCCCCCTCAGTTTAATATTATTTTATTAATTAAAGGTTGTAGAAAAAAAGTAAATATGCTTTAATAATACGAAGGTTGATTTCTTTATATTCGCACGTGTTTATATGAATCTATCTATATATATATATATATATATATATA
>Ga0214542_1011910_pt1 | contig 11588 bp, 10 predicted proteins | sample CNSS1metaG_FD_160096 | JGI IMG/M metagenome (GOLD analysis project Ga0214542, IMG submission 160096) | Root nodule microbial communities from cowpea collected in UCLA plant growth center, Los Angeles, California, USA - CNSS1 | ecosystem: Host-associated > Plants > Roots > Nodule | place: USA...
TATATATATATATATATATATATTATTCTGAGGTTAGAATTAAAGAATTTCTTTGTTCTTTTTATTATTGTTGTGGTTTTCATTCATCTATGTCTTTTGTCTCTGAATCACGTAAAAAGTAATGATTTTTACATGTTAGCTAATTAACGAACCGTTTAAATCTGTATGCATACTAATCACATGAGTTTAATGGTTTTTAAATTTAATTGAGACTTTATTTTGATTTTATTTAGAAATTTTCATGTGATTAAATAAGTTTTTACCAATAATTGAGACTTTACTTTGATTGAAGGTATTTAATCTAACTAAAATTAATTGAGACTTTACTTTGATTAATTAAGTTTTTTATTTGGTGAGGAGATAAAAGAATAGACATGATTAGACATAGTAAAATTTGGTTGAGACTGTACTTTGGTTGAATTTACTGTGGATAATCTAAAAGTTCTCACTTTTAATTGAGACTGTACTTTAGTTAAAAGTTAGAACGCCAACAAATTAATTGAGACTTTACATTGATAATTTGCAAATCTACAACAATAAATAATTGAGGAATAATCTTTAGATAACCAATGATTGATCTATTTTAAAAAAGCATTGGAATCAATTTATTTTCTTTACTATAGTTTTTATTTCTTTTTATCTTTTAAATTTTATTTCTTTCTTTGTTTATCCTAATCCTCTTACATTTTTTATTTTATTTGACTAACTCTTTTGTATAGTTTTTATAAGAACTAATTTGTTAAAAAAACAATTTTGTCTTCGTTGGGAGATAACTTTGGGTTACTTTACCCTTTCTATTTTGTTGACTACTATCTTAGTGACGTTGTTATAGTTTAGTAGTATTAATTTGATCACGTCAATGACAACATTATCACCTTTTAAGTAATTGGTTCTTTAAATTTATCCATTTGTTTTTTCAATGTAATTTTTTAAACTTTTTTTTAGATTATAAAAACACTTACAATAATAATAATAATAATAATAATAATAATAATAATTTTGCTACTTTTTATTATCATAAAAAAATAACAAAACCTATGTTTTCACTAGTATAATGTTATTTGAATATATATATATATATATATATATATATATATATATATATATATATATAATTCTCATCTATTATAATATAAGAAAAGAAGAAATTAAGAAATTTACTTTTTTACTTATGTTTAATTTTTTTACAAGTGTCCCAAAAGTTAATTTTTTTTCATTTGACATTGTTAATTTATTTTCTTTATTATTTATATTTATTTTGTTGTCACATGTGCATATTTATTATCTATTATAATATAAGAAAATAAGATATTAAGAAATTTATTTTTTTACCTATATTTTATTGACAAGTAGAGTTGTCAACTTGAGCCAATCTACAAGACTTGACCCTGATCCACATAGAGTGGGACCAAAAAAGCCCATAAGACCAAAATAGCAACTATTAAAAAATCCCACAAGGTCAAAAAAACCCATAGAAGCCTTGTAGGACAAGGTCACTCTGTGGACTTTCTTTTTAACCATGAAAAATATATTATTATTTTTGACTATATTATTAAACTTTCGGTATAGGTCGGTCTATCTCAACCTTCAGCCAAATCTCCCAAGATTAACCTTTAGCTCAGGCAAGCCCATCTCAACCTTTAGTCCAAGTTGACTTGTCTAAAACTTCAAAATGAGTCGACATGAGATGACCTTCGACTTAAGTTGGGCCAACTTGGCTAAATTCGGCCAAATTTTAACTAATGCAAACTCAACTGAATTTGACAAAATTTTGGTTAGGTCGAATTTTTCAAAATTTTGGTCAAGTGAACTTAATGAAGGGTGAGATAAGGTTGGCCCATAAGCCATTGGCCGAATTAACACCTCTGACAAGTGTCCATTTATTTTAATTTAGTCATTTGGCATTGTTAATTTACTTTTTTTATTTATATTTATTTAACTACCACATTTGCGTACATTTGTGTATTAGTTATTTTACTCTTTTATCCACTTGTTTTAATGTTAAATTCAATTTTTCTAAAAAATATAAATATATTTCTAAACTATTTTTTTATTCTTAATTTTATGTTTTTATAATTTTTAATTACTTGGTTATTTAGTAAATTATTAAAGAAAAAATATATTTAAAGTTATTAATTTTTTATGTTATTTTCTTTTTCATTTTTAATCTTACCCTTTTATGATTTTTAATTACCGGATACAAGTGTCCAAAAATTTGGTTGTTTAGTCATTTTAAAATCGTTAATTTTCTTTTTTTATTTATATTTATTTTGTTGTTACACATGCATAGATGTTATTTTACCTATTTATTCATTTATGTTAAATTAAAAATATAAATATAATTTTATACTATTTTTTTATTCTTAATCCTTTATAATGTAAGAAAAGAATATACTATTTTTTTCTAAGCATGTTTATTTTGTTTACAATTGTCCAAAAAGTTGGGTTTTTAATAATTTGAAATTGTTAATTTACTTTTTTCTATTCAAGTTTATTTTGTGGCCACATTGAATAAAATTTATTTTACTCTTTTATCCATTTATGTTAATTTTAAATTTACAAATATATTTCTATATTATTTTTTTATTCTTTATTTTATGTTTTTATAATTTCTAATTACTTGGTTATTTAATAAATTATTAAAGAATTAAAGAATAAATTACATTTAAAGTATTAATCTTTTATATTATTTTCTTTTTGTTTTTCATTATATCCTTTTTAATTAGATAAGTCTAGCAATACATTTCGACCAATTTATTTTTACACTGATTTGTATTTTTAGCGAGTCAACTTTACATATTTAATATATCTTTTATATGTTTAGAGAATCTACTTTCCATTTTTGCACGTGTATTATCCTTTGTATTTTCACAAAGTCTACTATTTATAGAAGATACTATGATATTTATTTTCACCCATGGTTGTTTGGTTGACAAGTGTCCAAAAACTTAGATTTTTAATCATTTGACATCGTTAATTTACTTTTTTTATATATTTATTTTTTATGCCACATGTACATAGAAGTTATAACATCCCGTCCGGATATTATGAATTTACTTAATCAAATAAGATAATAATATTAAATGCTCATTTATTAAGCTCCATTTTCGAAAACATGGGAAATATAAAAATTTTATTACATCCGAAGTTAACTCAAATCCATAAAATTTAAAACTCAATTATAATGTCTACGAGTAGTAATATGAAATATTACAATTTCTTTAAAAACTCATAAAATATAAAGCTCTGAGAAAGTCCTCTTCCAACTAGCCCCACTCCGGCTCTATGCCTCACCAGATCCACTTGCAACATCGATTGCTCCCGTGTACCGCATACACAATTATCGCCAAACAGAAGCAGATAGGGTGAGCTAATAGAATAAAACATATGCATCAATTTATATAACAAAACACACACAATCCAAGGAACTCTATCCTTTGGTCTCATCTCACATGGACACCAACATGTAATCCGTGTTTTACATCTTTGATTGATAGTCTCAAGATATCGTTGCTGCCAACCTACAAGCCACCACTCGTAGAACACATGCGAGAACACTCGCTATTCCAAGCCACAACTCAAAGAATGCTCGTATTACCCTCCATCCTAAGCCACAACTCCAGGAATACTCCAGCATTTGACCCTTGAGATATCGCCCAAAGCCTCGTAGACCACAACTCCAGGAATACTCCAGCAAGCAAAACATGATGTCTACTTCATCAAAAATCTCCTAGCACTACACACGAGTCGCCAGGCGCAAAAAGGCTTCCAGACCGCCTAGCGGGGGACACGTGCTGCCAGGCGCCAAGCGCCTCTGATGCTACTGTTTCCACAAGCATCGCCTGGCGGGACAACCCTTATCGCCAGGCACAACACGCTTCAATTCTCTACTGGTTTTGTAGCCATCGCTTGGCAGTCAAACACCACCGCTAGACGCTACACCAGTACTTGCGCAATATTGGTTTTTAAGCACCCAGAACAAAGTAAAATCAATCCATTTACATTTCATATATATTCTCCCCCTGTAAACCCATGCTAGCATTTAATTCTAACTTATGAATAACGCATGCTCAAACAAGTATAAGCAACATCATTCTAACAATTTAAGCACATAATCCTAGGCACCAATACAAATTAATATTGACACACATGCATTCACCAATAACCAATTCTCCACATGTGACAAACCCAAAGGGACATTCAAATTGATAGAGACTTACCACATAACCAAATCATGCTTCATTAGAAGTTACTTGAAATTATCAAGAGCTTATTCATGTATTTTAAATACTCCAAAATCAGTAATATTGAGGAACGTATATCTCTATTTTCTGACCTCTAAATCAAATCTCCACTGTTCAAATTGAAGAACTACATGTTGTGGACTACATGTCAAAATTTCACCTAAATCGAACGGTTAACGAACCGGTAAATGCAGTTTTACGAAAACTACATAAACTAGAAAAATGGTGGCGCCTAGTGCCTAAAAATGAGGATGGTGGCACCTGGCGGGACTAAACTACCGCCTGGTGGTTCCTGTTGCGCGAAAAGTACGAAAAACAGTGTTTTTTGTGAACAGAACACCACGTACCTCTGGTATGGCGCCTAACGGCCAATTGGGTGCCGCCAGGCGGTTCCTGCTGTTCCAGGAACCCAGAAACTTTCTCAACACTTGCGAACCTTCAATTTTATATACTTTAGCGAATTCAGGCTTCTAATAATTTCCAAATAGTTGGCACTATCTTTTCCCCCAAACAGAATCAACCAAGAAACCCCAAAACACTAAAATCGAGTCAAATTGACTCGTGTCGTCTAGCGGTGATGATTACCCACCAAGCAGTTCATCAAAAACCCATAAACTGGGTTGGCGCACATGTGTCGCCGGGCGGTCAGGCTTGTACCGCCAGGCAGTTCCTCATCTGGAACCCAGAAAACAAGCAAAATTGTATGTGCCGCTTGGTGGCTCATTCAAAGCCGCCAGGCTATTTCTGGAATTTTCCAGAAATCCAAAATTTAAGATATTTGGCAACCAGAAACAATGTACACTCATTTCATACATCAATTATTAACCAATTACAAATAAGTTACGAGTTCAGCACCCCTAACCTGGATTCCTCGCTTTGACATTGATTATTCGCGTTTTCCTTGGTTCCACAATGATTTTCTCCCTTGCCTCCACTCAACCACACGTAGCAACCTTCCCTTTCTCTAAATTAGTAAAATGTATGCTCTATTAATCCACACCTCATAGCCCTCACAAAAACTAGTCAAGGAAACTTTCTCACTTTCCCTAAATGGTCTCTTTAAACATGGCATAATGGTGGTTAATGTTGGAAAACGAATTTCCATCATTAAGAGGTGTAATTGCCTTTCAAAAGCCATTACTTCATGAGTTTTCCAGCCCCTCTTGGCTTCTAGGATTTCCTTGCCCTTTCACATTCATGCCAAAAGAAATTTTGGCAAAAAGAAAGTTTAGTGTGGATTCACCAAGGTTTGAACCCTTCACCATGCCAAAACCAACTCAAATGTTCAACCATTTAACCAATTCATTTTTCATGATAATTCCTATAAATATAGGATTAAATTATCACTCATTATAATCAAGTGTATTATTAAAAATAATAACAAAATAAATAGTATATAATGGCATACATAGGACTTGAACCCAATCCTTCCATACAATTAAGTACTCTCCACCATTTGAGCTAGTACTTTTCCACATCATAAACCTTAACATTAAATACCATAAAGGCTTCCACTACCCGCATTTATTAATTAATTATTTATTTAATTAATTAAATTTCACGGGTCTTACATTCCCCCCACCTTATAAAATTTTCGTCCTCAAAAATTGAGCTCACTCAGCAAAAGTGCAGATAGAACTGCCTCAACGTCCTTTATCTTGAAATTCTCCCTTCCTAGACCCTACCTTTTTACTTTAGCCTTCACTTCATATATTTCCCGACTTTTTCCTTCAAACCTTAGCCCTATATTAAGTTGTAGTATCAATTTATCTCTTCCACTCTACGGCACACACCTGTGCTGACACCTCTCCTTGTTCTAACTTTTAAATTCAATTCCTCTTACCAAACTTGTAGTGTTTGCCCTCAAGAACTTATCCTTGAAATTCCCTCCGTCAAACGCGTTGATTTTGAGTTTCGACTTCACTTCTTAGGCTCAAACAAAACCCGATAAGAGCGCTGCCTTTACTAAGACTAGTAAGCAACAACTCTTGTCTGCTCATTAAAACCCAGCAAGAGTATCACCCTTACCTGCTCACCAAAACCCGGTAAGAGCGTTGCCTAGCTTGAGACTCACAAACAACAACCCTTGCCTGCTCACCAAAACCCAGCAAGAGTCCACCCCTTACTTGCTCACCGAAACCCGGTAAGAGGGTTAATTTCCTTGAGCCTCACCAACACGACTCTTGTCTGTTCAACAAAATCCAACAAGAGTCCAACCCTTACCTGTTCACCAAAACCCAGTAAGAGTACCACCCTTACCTGCTCACCAAAACCCGGCAAGAGCGTTGTTTCCATTAAGATCCATTAGCAACAACCCTTGCCTGCTCATCAAAACCCGGCAAGAGCCTCACCCCTTACTTGTTCACCAAAACCCGGTAGGAGCGTTGCTTCTCCTAAGCCTAAAAAACACGACTCTTGTCTGTTCAACAAAACCCAACAAGAGCCCAATCCTTACCTGTTCACCAAAACCCAGTAAGAGTACCACCCTTACCTGCTCACCAAAACCCGGTAAGAGTGTTGTTTCCATTAAGACCCACAAGCAACAACTCTTGCCTGCTCACCAAAACTCAGCAAGAGTATCACCCTTACCTGCTCACCAAAACTCGGTAAGGACGTTGCTTTTCCTGAGAATCACAACAACCACCCTTGCCTGCTCATCAAAACCCAACAAGAGCCCACCACTTACCTGTTCAACAAAACCCGGTAAGAGTGTTGCTTCTCCTGAGTCCCCATAAACACAACTCTTGTCTATTCAACAAAACGCAACAAGAGTCCCACCCATTACCTGTTCACCAAAACCCGGTAAGAGCATAACTTTTCCTAAGCCTCACAAGCAACATTCCTTGCCTGCTCAACAAAACCCAGCAAGGACATTGTCACTAAGCTTAGGTCAAAGTCTTACAATAACCCAAAACTCCATATTACCCGACTCTCCAAGTCCTAAGGGTAGAATAACAACTCCTTTTACTCGACTATCCCTAGTCTTCTGAGTAAAAGTACAACATGGTTTTAAAGGTATGAACGAGTTTCAAGCATACATCACACAAACTAGAATAACATGCTTCACTACTCCAAAAACAAATAATTCAAACTTTACCTTATTGTTATCGTGGCACTTCAGACTCCCCCACGTTCAGGGCAAGATTTCACGTAATGACCTGGCTTGTGACAATTGTAACACTTCTTCTCTTCCGGCTCTACTCCCGAAAGTTCTGGACAAACTCGCCGAAAATGGTCTCCCCCGCACTCAAAACACTTCACTGTCCCTTGTCCTTCACGTTGAGGTCTGGTGTAGGGTTTCTCTTGCCGTTTCTCATTGATGCTACTGTTGTTAGGATGTCCCCTCATGACCCGACTTGGACCCCTCTCCAGTTGTTCCACCATCTTTGCTTGTTCCACCAAAACAGGGAACTCTCGGATCCTTAGAGGTATGAGGAATCGACGCAACTCATGGTTCAGACCGCTGATGAGTCATTATTTTATTCCATTCCACTAGCTTTGTGTACCCATTAGACAGTTGATTAGTGCTTAATTGTTCATCTTTAGAGTGTTTTTCATCTGTTGGGCTTTATTGGGCCACTGTTCCGAATTTGGACTAATTTCACATTATTTGGCCTAATTTTTGTTTTTAATTATTTTTAGGTATTTGGGTGAAGCAATTTTGGAGCTTGGATGTCAATATTCAGTTGAAGAGAGTCGCCACATCATTTCCACATCATTTCCATGTCATTTCCACGTCAGCAAAGTCAATGGGTCAACATTTAAGGCCCAGAGTGGCATTTTTGTAATTCTGCAGCTCATAATGGCAGTTTTGTAATTCTGAGTGGCAGGGGTGATATGACCACGAAATTAGGTCTGCATGGGGGAGACCAGCCGCTCCTTCTTTTTCCACACTCTCTCAAACCTCCATTTTTGTTGTTATTAAGCTTTGGAAGGTGACCCATGGTGGCACAAGCGAATTTTTCACGTTTTCCATTGGTTTTTCACGTTTTATGAGCCTTGGACAGCACATTGAAGTTGTATTAACGTTTTCTACCGTTTGGGTAAAATTTATATTGAAGTATTCTCATTTTTTTGTTGCTGTTTTCGTTGTTGCCCCTTTCTTTCCTTGCTCATTTTCGATTCCTACACCAATTTAGGTTTTCTACATCAATTTGCACTCATTTGGATGGTTGAATCAAAATTTATGTTTAAGCCTTATTCGGATTTCATGAGGAAATAAATTTGTGTGTTGATTCTTTGCAGAGAATGGATTGAAACCTTGAGATTATTGTTTTGTTCGGTGGAGTTATGTTAATCTCTCAATTTTGAATTTGCGTTGGGTTTAAGTGAAGAAACCGTTCTGTTTTTGCTTAATTTGCAGAGTGGAATCATTATGTGTTCATGCTTAGTGAACTGTAGCAGATTCATGGTTGTGTGCTTTGCTTAATTGCACTTGAGTTCGAGTTCATTTGCACTTAGTAATTAATTCGGGTCTCATTAGAGTTAATATAACAATTTTGAGTTGTAATCCGTGATTGGTGGATGTTCATTTGAAGCAAAGAATCAATGCTGTTTTTACATTGATTTTACACATCTGCATTGAAGTTTTCAATTGTGCGTTGCATCCGTAAATTTGCCAAACCCCCCCTTGTGTTATTGTTGTGTTCATTTGGAAATTTCGCTTTGGATGAAAATATTGGTCGTTGGGAAACGACTTGGTTCACTTTCATATACTGCATTTAATATGTTTTAATTTGGTGGGGTACGGCCTCTATCAACCGCCCTCAAATTTTCTGCAACGCCATTCTTCGGTGACAGCCTGCGAGTAGAACCTCGCCAAGTACTCAAACTTGTTAGTATAGGCCTGCACCGTCATAGTCCCCTGCTGTAAAGTAAGGAATTATGCTTCCCTCTCATATTTGGCATTGTCAAGAAAGTATTTCTCCAAGAATCGTGCCCTGAAATTAGCCCAAGTCACCTGCTCTTCGCGGGTTTGCATCTGCTGCTGCATCCCTACCCACCAGTACTTAGTGTCTGCCACAAGAAGGAATGTGACGAAGGTCAACTTCTGTGCATCAGTGCACCCAATCGCTCGGCATATCTTCTCACACTCCCTTAGCCATGCATTTGCCTCGTCTGGGGTGGCCTTGCCAGTGAACTTAGCTGGCGTGTGCCTCATAAAATCTTCCATAGTCACGGGACGAGTAGGTGCGACTCTGGCTCTAGGTTGCGCTGCATTAGGCTGCATCGCGTCCACCATCCGACGAATCGCATGTGCAATCTCATCAGTCCCAGTATTATCCCTCCTTCTCCTGTTTGTCAAAGCTTGTGCATGCCACATTTCAGCTGAATTAAACCACACAACTTAAGTCATGACTATGCAAACAAAAGGCTTAACACAAAAGAATTAACACATTGACTCGTAAGCAGAACACGATAAGCTCACTCCCCATAGACCCCAAAAATCTTTTGAAAACCATTGCTCTGATACCAAATGTAACATCCCGTCCGGATATTACGAATTTACTTAATAAAATAAGATAATAATATTAAATGCTCATTTATTAAGCTCCATTTTCGAAAACATGGGAAATATAAAAATTTTATTACATCCGAAGTTAACTCAAATCCATAAAATTTAAAACTCAATTATAATGTCTACGGGTAGTAATATGAAATATTACGAATTCTTTAAAAACTCATAAAATATAAAGCTCTGAGAAAGTCCTCTCCCAACTAGCCCCGCTCCGGCTCTATGCCTCACCAGATCCACCTGTAACATCGACTACTCCCGTGTACCGCGTACACAATCATCATCAAACATAAGCAGATAGGGTGAGCTAATAGAGTAAAACATATGCATCAATTTATATAACAAAACACACACAATCCAAGGAACTCCATCCTTTGGTCTCATCTCACATGGACGCCAACATGTAATCCGTGTTTTACATCTTTGATTTATAGTCTCAAGATATCGTTGCTGCCAACCTACAAGCCACCACTCGTAGAACACATGCGGGAACACTTGCTATTCCGAGCCACAACTCAAAGAATGCTCGTATTACCCTCCATCCAAAGCCACAACTCCAGGAATACTCCAGCATTTGACCCTTGAGATATCGCCCAAAGCCTCGTAGATCACGCACATCCAAATCAAGCAAAACATGATGTCTGCTTCATCAAAAATCGTCTGGCGCTCCGCACAAGTCGCCAGGCGCAAAAAGGCTTCCAGACCGCCTAGCGGGGGACACGTGCTGCCAGGCGCCAAGCGCCTCTGATGCTACTGTTTCCACAAGCATCACCTGGCGGGACAACCCTTGTCGCCAGGTGCAACACGCTTCAATTCTCTACTGGTTTTGTAGCCATCGCTTGGCGGTCAAACACCACCGCCAGACGCTACACCAATACTTGAGCAATACTGGTTTTTAAGCACCCAGAACAAAGTAAAATCAATCCATTCACATTTCATATATATTCTCCCCATTTAAACCCATTCTAGCATTTAATTCTAACTTATGAATAACGCATGCTCAAACAAGTATAAGCAACATCATTCTAACAATTTAAGCACATGATCCTAGGCACTAATGCAAATTAATATTGCCACACATGCATTCACTAATAACCAATTCTTCATATGTGACTAACCCAAAGGGATATTCAAATTGATAGAGACTTACCACATAACCTAATCATGCTTCATTAGAAGTTACTTGAAATTATCAAGAGTTTATTCATGTATTTTAAATACTCCAAAATTAGCAATATTGAGTAACGTATATCTCTAGCTGCTGACCTCCAAATCAAATCTCACCGTTCTAATTTAAGAACTACATGTTGTGGACCACATGTCAAAATTTCACCTAAATCGAACGGTTAACGAACCAAGAAATGCAGTTTTACGAAAACTGCGCAAACCAAAAAAATGGTGGCGCCTAGTGCCAAAAAATGAGGAAAGTGGCGCCTGGGGGAACTAAACTACCGCTAGGCGGTTCCTGTTGCGCGAAAAGTACAAAAAACTGTGTTTTTCGTGAACAGAACACCACGTACCTCTGGTGTGGTGCCTAGCGGCCAATTGGGTGCCGCTAGGGATGGCAAAAATACCCGCGCCCGCGGATAAAATCCGCGACAGATAGTTACTACCCGCGGATATTTATTACCCGCGGGTAGCAGGTAGTGGGTATTTTAATACCTGCTTATAAACGGGTCGGGTACGGGTATCATACTATCCATACCCGCGGGTACCCGTTACCCGCAAAAAATTAAAATTAAAATTTAATTTATATTTTATTAAGTTAAATTTAATTAAAATTAAAATTAACAGTATATTTTATTATGTCAAATTTAATTATAATTATA
>Ga0214542_1011912_pt1 | contig 11586 bp, 10 predicted proteins | sample CNSS1metaG_FD_160096 | JGI IMG/M metagenome (GOLD analysis project Ga0214542, IMG submission 160096) | Root nodule microbial communities from cowpea collected in UCLA plant growth center, Los Angeles, California, USA - CNSS1 | ecosystem: Host-associated > Plants > Roots > Nodule | place: USA...
TTCCTATAATAATTGGTTAATTTTATTTTGACTTTTAAAAAGTTATTTATTTTAATATCTATTTTTTTATACTTTAATCTTTGACATCAAAATTCCTTATCAAGTGAAGAAGTGACTTTTAGATGTACATCCTTATAAATTAGAGATATCACATTTATTAATTTTAAGAACATAATAATACTAAAAACTGTAAGAGAAAAAAAATATTTGTAAAAAGTAATGTAATAGCTGAGTAGACTGGAGAGAATAAAAAGGAAAATATTTATGTTTTAAAATGAAAGAAATGACATGTTAGTTTTTATGATTTTTCAAAATTATTTTATAACATACTTTTTCAAGGCCAACTTTCACAATGTAAATAAATGTGGGAAAATGTAAAAAACTTAAAAATAGAAAATCGAAAATTAGAGATGTTTGGAATTTTTGTAACTAAAATTCTAAAACAGACGTTGTTTTGTAAACAGTGATGAAAAAAGAAAAAACTTTCATCATATAATTTTTTTTAAAATAGAATTTTCGTTTTTCAAAAAAAAAAAGAAAAAGAAGCAAACAGGTCTATTTTGTCATTTCAAGTCTCAAAATAGAAGAAAAAAAAACTATTTTAACAAATATACAATAATATTGTAAGGAAATTTTTATGATATTTTAAATAATAGTTAATTTTTTAATCTTATTTAATGAATAAAAATAATTATTATGATAATGAGTAATACAGTGTGAAAATATTATGTTTCAGCTGGAACAGACACACATCAGTTTTTCATAAAACTTATCTTTTATTTATGTGTCTCTTTAAAATATTTACATGATTATATAATTATCAAAATTAATTATATTAAAATAGTTAAAAATATATGAAATTCTACTGAAACCTTCCACAGTTTATAATTTTTAATCTACTATTTATTAAAATATTTGTTTCTTATTAGTATTTTGTAAACAATTTATAAGAAATTAAACCATTACAGCAACAATATTACATAAATTTAACTCGTGACAAAATTATTTTTATTAGTTATTCGGGTTTTTTTGATGACATAAGTTTCTCATATATACATAAACTAACGTTTATGACCATTATATATATAAGCATGATGCCAAAAGCTGATTGGATAAATCAGTGAAAATACATGGTGTACGTTTACTTTTTTTAATTTTCAAAATAAAAGTAAATAAATTTTTTAATTGCTTTTTATAAATAATTTTTATTTATTTTGTTGATAATTTATTTTATTAAACATACTTAATTTAGTTTAAAAATGATTAATTTAAAAAAATATATCAAATGAATGAAATAGTAACAAATAGGTTACTTAAAATATAAAAATAGTAAAACTATTGTTTTAATTTAAAAAAATGGTTATTTATTAAATGATAAAATTGTGAATAGAAATGTGATACCAAAATAGAATATTCTTTTATATATATATATATATATATATATATATATATATATAGATAAACATAATGTGAAAAGCTCAAACAAATATGTGTAAGAAAACCGCAACACACATTACCTGTTAATCCATCTTGCACCAACCATTTGTAATTGGAGAATTTCACCACTACCATATAAATGTCATCAATTAAATTGTTCATTAGGTCTTCAAGAATAAGATTGAGCCAAATGTAATCCAAAAGGTTATTGTAAATCCCACTGTCATACTGACGTAAAATTCATGACCGAAAAGAGAATATTCATGAATTTCAAAGATCGGATCTTGAGATAGCTCATCATCAATGCATAATTTTTCAAGTGGTGGTCCACACAGATTTAAATTATCTTTGTAATTTGAGGCATTGAAACTTTGTAGTTGTGTACCAGTTGGAATAACTCCACTTATATGATTATGTGACAAATCTAACATAGTGAGTCGATCAATTTGAGCAAGATTTAAAGGAATTGAACTAATAAATTGGTTTCTTGACAAATCAAGAAATTCAAGTGATTTTAGATTTCCAATATTTGAAGGGATTTGTCCAATAAAATTATTTCTTGACAAATTTAATGAAACCAACTCAACTAAATTCTCTATTTCCACTGGAATTTCTGCTGAAAAGTTATTACCGGAAAGATCAATGCCTTTTAGAAGTAATAACTCGGTAGTCTTGAATATTTGTTCTGAACCTTTCCACATCAAGAATGCATTCAAATAGTATGAATGATTGATTATCAAATCACTAGTGTTGATCAAATACCAATGACGTTCATAATCACTTGAAAATGTCTTGTTAACCATTGATGTGGAGGCCAAGTGGAGGCTCTTTCTTTTGCTATGACCATGTTGGGGATACTATGTACTTCATATCTCAAATCTTCGTACCCTTTGGACATTTATGTATGAGGCGTTTAATTAAATTGGATTTATCTATTTAATTGGGACATTACATTTATGGTATTAGAGCAGTCGTTCCTTAGGATTTATGGTCTAGTGTGCCTACTTAGCTACCATTGTACCTTGTGTGTTGCTAGCTAAGCTCTCAGCTAACCAAGTCTAACTCTTATTTTTCCTATGTGCTAGTGACATGGCACCTCAGCGTAGGAACTCTCAGCCTTCTCAGGGCGACGCACCAGATATCGCCAAGGCGATAGAAGCGATGGTGACTGCTATGACACAACAGAGTACAACAATGATGCAACAACATGAAGCATCAATGCAGCGACAGGCGGCATCGCTTGAGCAGCAGTAGTTGGTAATGCAGTAGATGGAGGTTGCTAGGGTGGCTGCTGAGGACGCTCACAGACAACACATAGAGGCCCTCCGTCAGTTGGACGAAAACAATACCACTACCCTTGTCCACGGTCCTGAACCAAGACCTTACCATCGGGAATGAAGTTTGGAAGACTTTCTGAAGCACTATCCAACTAAGTTCAATGGGAAGACCAGTCCAGATGTCGCAGATCAGTGGTTGAAGGACATCGAGAGAATCTTTGATGCTAAGATGTGCCCCGAGGAGAGCAGGCTGGCCTTCGCGGTTTACATGCTCATGGGTGAGGCTGAGCACTAGTGGATCAGTATGAAGTCCATCATGGAGGAGAGGCAGAAACCAATTACTTGGGAGGTCTTTAGGAGAAAGTTTCTCTCTGAGTACTTCCCTGACAGCGTCAAATATGCTAAAGAGGTGGAGTTCTTGCAGTTGACTCAAGGAAGCAAATCTATGGCTGAGTATGCGAAAAAATTCAAGTATCTCAGTCGTTTCTACAACATGCCGCTGGATGAAGAATGACGGTGCAGGAAATTTGAGAACGGTCTCCGTGGAGATCTTCGGCTGATGGTGACTCCACTGTCCATCAAGGACTTTGTAGCCTTGGTGGAGAAGGCTAAGGTCATGGAGAAGATGAAAGTGGAGGTGGAAACTCAGCACCCACACCAACAGAGAGTGGGAGGACCATCTGGGTCCAAGCATAGGCACGAGGAGAGGAGAAAACCCTATACTAGGCCCCCTTCCTAGTCTCAGGGGTCTAGGGAGTCTTCTTCCCAGCAGGGCAGGATTCAGTGCTACCAGTGTGGGGGACCGCACAAGAGGAATGTTTGCCCCCAGCTTGCAGGCTTCAAGAGGTGCAACAATTGTGGCAAGGAAGGCCACTTCGGCAGGGATTGCCCCACCCTCGCAAGGACAGCGACGCGTACCACAATTCTGGCCCCAGCCCAGAACCAATAGAGAAGGGGAGGCAACAAGCCTCAGGCATCGGAGAGAGTGTACGCCATGACTGGAGCGAAGGCAGCAGGCTCAGGTAACCTCGTCATGGATCATTGTGTGATTGCTGGTAAATCTACATGTGTATTGTATGACTTTGGAGCAACACACTCTTTTGTGTCTAAAACTTGTGTGCAAAGGTTAGGTTTGCTGGTTTGTGAACTACAATGTGACCTTGTGGTATCTACTCCGGCATCGGGTTTGGTCAGGACATCGTCCTTGTGTACTAGGTGTCCAGTGAAGGTAGAAGGACGCAGGTACAAAGTGAATCTGATTTGCCTACCTCTACAGGAGTTAGAAGTGATCCTAGGAATGGATTGGCTCTCTGCCAATCGTATCCTTATAGACTACCGAGAGAAGAAGTTGTTATTTCCCAACTTAGAGAAGCCTGAATTGTTATCGTCTCACGGGGTTTTGAAGGAGCTACATGACGGTGCTCAATGTTTCCTGATCTTAACACATCTAGAGGTAGATGGAGGAGAGATAAAGTCTGTCATACCAGTGGTAAGAATTTGAAGACGTGTTTCTAGAAGAAGTACCAGGGTTACCTCCTAATAGAGAAGTGGAGTTCGCGATTGACATGGTACTTGGAACCGGGCCAGTGTCGATGACTCCATACCATATGGCTCCGACAGAGTTGGTGGAACTCAAGAAGCAGATAGAGGAATTGTTGGGAAAGTAATTCATACGACCCAGTAATTCGCCTTGGGGAGCACCAATATTGTTAGTGAAGAAGAAGGATGAGAGTTCACGTTTGTGTGTGGACTACAGATAGCTGAACAAGATGAGTATAAAGAACAAGTATCCTCTCCCAAGGATAGACGATTTGATGGACCAACTACGTGGAGCAGCGATATTCTCGAAGATAGATTTACGGTCGGGATACCATCAGATTCTAGTAAAGGCAGATGATGTGCAGAAAATGACCTTTAGGTCCAAATATGGACACTACGAGTACGTGCTTATGCCTTTTGGTGTGACTAATGCTCCAGTGGTGTTTATGGACTACATGAATAGGATCTTCAGACCATTCTTGGATAAGTTCGTCGTGGTCTTCATAGACGACATCCTTATCTATTCCAGGACTCTAGAGGAGCATGCCGAGCACTTGAGGATAGTGCTTGGTATTCTAAGGGAAAAACAACTATATGCTAAGCTGTCCAAGTGTGAATTCTGGATGGATGAAGTGCAATTCTTGGGGCATGTAATATCTGCCTTGGGGATAGCGGTGGACCCATCAAAGGTGGAGGCTGTGGTAAAGTGGGAAAGTCCCAAGTCAGCGACGGAGATAAGAAGCTTTGTGGCTTTAGCTGGATACTATAGGAGGTTCATAGAGAGATTCTCCAAGATAGTGGCACCTCTGACCCAGCTTACCCGGAAGGACCAACCCTTCGCTTGGACAGATAAGTGTGAGGAAAGTTTCCAAAAGTTGAAGAGACGATTGACGAGCGCTCTGATATTGGTCATCCAGGATGTTGGTAAACCCTTTGAAGTTTATTGTGATGCCTCTCACCTTAGACTTGGTTGCGTTTTGATGCAAGAAAAGAAGGCAGTGGCTTATGCATCAAGACAACTCAAGGTGCATGAGAGGAATTACCCCACTCATGACTTGGAATTGGCTGTTATAGTATTTGCCTTGAAGATTTGGAGGCATTATCTCTACGGTGCTCAGTTTCGAGTATTCAGCGATCACAAGAGCCTCAAGTACTTATTCGATCAGAAGGAGTTAAACATGAGGCAGAGACGATGGATGGAATTCCTGAAGGACTATGATTTTGAACTGTTATATCATCCAGGAAAGGTAAATGTGGTAGTAGATGCCCTGAGTAGGAAGACTTTACATACCGCACACCTTATGATCAAGGAGGTGGAACTATTGGAGAAATTTAGGGACATGAAGCTGCGTGTGGAAATGGAATCCGAGTTCATTAGGTGTAGTACCTGGACTATATCTAGTGATTTCTTGGACTCAGTTAGGGAGAGGCAGTTGCTGGATGCTAGCTTGAACAAGGTGAGAGAACAACTTGGGTCAGATGAAGCGGAGGACTTTACTTTAGGTAGTGATGGAATACTCAGGTTCCAGGGCAGAGTGTGTGTACCTGATGATGTTGAGGTGAAAAGACTAATCCTTGAGGAGGGACACAAAAGTCGTCTTAGCTTGCATTCGGGCATGACTAATATGTACCAGGACCTCAAGGAAAATTTCTGGTGGCAGGGTATGAAGAAAGAAGTAGCACAGTTCGTTCGTGTCAGCCTGTCTGACCTGTCAGAAGGCAAAGGTGGAGCATCAGAGATCCGGTGAGATTATGCAGCCCTTGGAGATACCAGTATGGAAGTGAGATATCATCTCGATGGACTTTGTGACCCATTTGCCACGAACTTTTAGAGGGCATGACACCATTTGGGTCATAGTGGACCGACTGACCAAGAGTGCACATTTCTTGGCAATGAACCTGGGGATGTCTATGGTTAAGCTGGCTCAGTTGTACATCAAGGAGATTGTGAGGTTGCATGGGGTGCCTTCAGATCACGGTTTTGGCAAACCTTGTAGAGTGCTTTGGGAAGCAAGCTCACGATGAGTTTAGCCTATCATCCACAAACAGATGGTCAGTCTGAGAGGACGATCCAGTCACTTAAGGACTTATTGCGGACATGCATATTGGATCACTTAGGTGCTTGGGATGAAGTGTTACCATTGATTGAGTTCACCTACAACAATAGTTTCCATGCAAACATTGGGATGACACCATATAAGGCTCTTTACGGTTGGAAGTGTAAGACTCCTTTGTGTTGGTATCAGGATGGGGGAGGCAGTGTTAGTTGGGCCAGAATTGTTGGAGCAGACCACCGAGAAGGTGAGATTGGTGAGGAATAGAATGCAGGCTTCACAGAGCAGACAAAAGGCTTATGCAGACCGTAGGAGGAGGCCCTTGGAATTCGAGGCTGGAGATCACATGTTCTTGAGGGTGACCCGAACCACTGGTGTGGAAAGGGCTCTCCGCTCAAGAAAGCTTTCTCCTAAGTTCCTTGGCCCCTATCAGATCTCAAGGAGGATTGGACCAGTGGCTTATGAGATAGATTTGCCACCTTAGTTGGCAAATCTTCACCCGGTATTCCACATGTCGCAGTTGAGGAAGTATGTCTTTGATCCCTCTCATGTGCTAGAAGCAGAGAATGTACAAATCAGGGAGGATCTCACTGTGGAAGTACCACCAGTGACTCTAGAGGGTAGCAAAGTTAAGGAACGCCGAGGAAAACCAGTCAGTCTAGTCAAAGTCATATGGGATCGGAGAACAGGCGACTCGACTTGGGAGTTAGAGGAGGATATGAGGAAGTCCCATCCACATTTGTTTACCTGGTAAGTTTCTATTTTCGAGGTCAAAAATTTTGTTGTTGGAGAGATTGTAAAGCCTCTTTTTCTTACTGCCTTAAGGTTTAGGGCTTGGCCTTTTAATGGGCCTAAGATCAGCCCATTTAGAGGCTTTAAGACCCTAAGCTGCCCTTTTAGTTCCCATTTTCTGCTTGTACTTGGAAAACAGCTCACTCTCAACTCTTCTCTTTGTTACATAGCTCTACTAGGATTTTGGCTTCCCTCCTCCTTCTAAGCTAGCTGATCTTTGATATTCCTCTATTCTATGTAAGTTCTCTTAGCTCATCTTCGCCTTTCCAAGCTGGTTTTCTAAGCCAACAAAGATTCGTCGTGATAACATTATGTTCTTCAGTTTCCCCTGTTTTCAGCTCTTGAATCTACTCTTAGAGCTGCTGTGCTCAACTGTTAAGTGCCAGAATCCCTTTTCTAGCTATAACCAGGTAAGGGAAGCTAGGATTTTCGGTTTCTTGTGATTTTTCTGTCGCTTTGCTTTTGTTTCGTGTTTGTATGGATTGGTTGCCATTGTGTTTGATTTGGAATATGTTAAAGCATGATTTGATTTAAATGTTTGGCTGTTGCATGAGAGAACAGTGGCGAGCACTGGTTTTCTCCTCCAAGCGAGCTAGTCTCGCCTTGGCGAGATTAACAAAGGCTCGCCCAAGATCTGTTATTGGAATTGTCGCTTAGGCGACGAGTATTCTTTTTGAGCGAGGAGTGGTCTCACCTAGGCGAGAAGGGGCTCACCTGAGCGAGACCTCACAGAGTCCACTGCTCCCCTGTTCGAGCCCTCTCCTAAGAGAGACGGGGCTCGCCTGAGCGAGAGGACCTCCCTCGCTTGAGCGAGACCTGTTATCATGAGTTGTATGAGTAGTTGTTTATACATGACTTTAGTATCATGGGAAGTTTCTTATTGGTTGGTGGATCATGTACAAAGCGTGAGTAGGGCGTAATTCCATGACTCTTGTAGTGAGAGCTCATGGTGGTGCCTCATCTGTAGGGCGTAATCCCACGGACCTTCCTAATAGGAGTCCTTGGTGGTGCCTCACCTAGTGGACTTAATTCCATGGACCTCGTGGTGAGAGTTCATGGTAGTGCCTCAACATAAGGACGTAATTCCACGTGAGTATCGTGGTGGTGCCTCAAGGCCAAAACATAATTCCACGAAGGCCACATCGTGGTGCTTCTTGTAAGGGTGTAATTTCGCGAAGGCCTCGCGGTGACGCCTCATTGTTAGGACGTAATTCCACTGCTTGGTGGTGGTGCCTCAGTTTACGTATCCGGATAGTCAAGTCTTGGGGTCTAAAAGGAATTGGAAATCTATGAGTGAATGTTTGTTATTTGTGTTTGACTGTGAAACTGTATGTTGACTGTTATGATGTAAGATTTCTTTACAGTAGCTTACCCTTTCGCTTGCCTGTATGTTGTGTGTGGTTTTCTCTTTTGCGATGAACATGTTTGGGATACTGTGTACTTCATATGTCAAATCTTCGTACCCTCTGGACATTTATGTATGAGGCGTTTAATTAAATTGGATTTATCTATTTAATTGAGATGTTACAGATCCAACAATCTAATGATCAAATAATTATATTATTTTGACCCCTCTAAAACTTATGGTTAAGATCCGCTGCTAATGAGTTATACCTTTAATTGATAATTTACGTGCTAAATTTATAAAAATTATCGATTATCCTTCTCATTAATACAAATTTAACAAATATTTTTAAAGTTAAAGGAAAAAATACAATATTTTTAAAATGTATTTAATTTATTAAAAATTTATAGGACTAAATACACATTTTATCCACTTGATGCTACAAAACATATATTTTAATTTCATTTTCAAAATAATATTTACGTTTGTGCATATTTTGAGAAGTAAAGTGAATATTGATTTAATTTAACAACTTGTAGTAAAATTATTTTGCTTTAGTGTCACAAAAATAGAAATGATGGGTTCATAAATTCACATTTTTCTTACTTCTATATAAATAAAGAAATGACAATGAGGCACATGATGAAATGTTTAATTTCTTCAGGCGAATATCTTTAAATTAATAAACAAAGTTTTTGATCATGAAAAATATGCAAGTAAATTATTAGCATAATAGATGGCAAATGCATTGTCTTGTTACTTAGAATTAAAAATAAGTTTTCTTGTCCAACTTCATCACCCTAAGTTTATTCAAACAGAGAACAACATCAAACAATTCTAACTGAAATTACAGAACTAAAAACACCATATAAAATGAAAACATGTTTAAAACAACTAAACCAACCATACTTTCCAGCTTCTTCCAAGTTTACAACCTCAAACATTTAAGATATGTGTGATCTTTGAGATACTGAAAAAATAACAAAAAAAAATGTCAATACCCCAAATGTGTAAACGAATTGTTACTCTCAATTAATTAATGAATGAATTATATTATGTTTTACAAAAGAGAAACTAAACATTTTTCAAAGTACAAATTGAGAAGACATATTCTTAATGAAAAATAAAAGAATTTAAATAACTTTTATTTACATATTTTGACTTTTAAAAAGTTATTTATTTTAATATCTATTTTTTTATACTTTAATCTTTGACATCAAAATTCCTTACCAAGTGAAGAAGTGACTTTTAGATGTATATCCTTATAAATTAGAGGTATCAAATTTATTAATTTTAAGAACATAATAATACTAAAAACTTTAAAAGAAAAGAAATATTTGCGAAAAGTAATGTAATAGCTGAGTAGACGGGAGAGAATAAAAAGGAGAAAGTGTCTTCAATCTGAGGAAAAGATTTATGTTTTAAAATGAAAGAAATTACATGTTAGTTTTTATGATTTTTCAAAAATTATTTTATTACATACTTTTTCAAGGCCAACTTTCAGAATGTAAATAAATGTGGGAAAAATGTAAAAAACTTAAAAATAGAAAATCGAAAGTTAGAGATGTTTGGAATTTTTTTAACAAAACTCTAAAAGAGACATTGTTTTGTAAACAGTGATGACAAAAAAAAAACTTTCGCCGTATATATATTTTTTAAAATAGATTTTTCTTTTTTCAAAAGAAAAAAAAAAGCAAACAGGTCTATTTTGTCATTTCAAGTCTCAAAATAGAAGAAAAAAATATTATTTTAATAAATATACAATAATATTATAAAGAAGTTTTTATAATATTTTAAATAATAATTAATTCTTTAATCTTATTTTAGTCAATAAAAATAATTAACATGATAATGAGTAATATATTGTGAAAATATTTTGTTTCAGCTGGAACGCTGACAATCATCAGTTTTTCATAAAACTTATCTTTTATTTATCTATGTCTCTTTAAAATATTTACATGATTATATAATTATCAAAATTAATTATATTAAAATAGTTAAAAATATATGAAATCCTACTGAAACCGTCCATTGTTATAACTTTTAATCTACTATTTATTAAAATATTTGTTTCTTATTAGTATTTTGTAAACAATTTATAAGAAATTAAACCATTACAACAACAATATTACATAAATTTAACTCGTGGCAAAATTATTTTTATTAGTTATTTGGGTTTTTTTGATGAGATAAGTTTCTCATATATACATAAACTAACGTTTATGACCATTATATATATAAACATGACGAAAAGCTGATTGGATAAATCAATGAAAATACATGGTGTACGTTTACTTTTTTTAATTTTTAAAATAAAAGTAAATAATTTTTTTTAAAATTTTTTTATAAATATTTTTTTTATTTATTTTGTTGATAATTTCTTTTATTAAACATACTTAATTTAGTTTAAAAATGGTTAATCTAAAAAAAATCAAATGAATGAAACAGTAACAAATAGGTTACTTAAAAAATAAAAATAGTAAAACAATAGTTTTAATTTAAAAAAAATGGTTATTTATTAAAGGATAAAATTGTAAATAGAAATGTAGATATCAAAATAGAATATATAATATATATATATATATATATATATATATATATATATATATATATATATATATAGGTATAGATAAACATAATGTAAAAAGCTCAAACAAATATGTGTAAGAAAACCGCAAAACACATTACCTCTTAATCCACTGTGCACCAACCATTTGTGATTGGAGAATTTCACCACTACCATATAAATGTCGTCAATTAAATTGTTCATGAGGTCTTCAAGAATAAGATTGAGCCAAATGTAATCCAAAAGGTTATTGTAAATCCCAGTGTCATACTGATGTAAAATTCATGACCGAAAAGAGAATATTCATCAATTTCAAAGATTGGATCTTGAGATAGTCCATCATGGATGCATAATTTTTCAAGCGGTGGTCCACAAAGATTTAGATTATCTTCATAACTTGAGGCATTGAAACTTTGTAGTTGTGTGCCAGTTGGAATAACTCCACTTAGATGATTATGTGACAAATCTAACATAGTGAGTCGATCAATTTGAGCAAGACTTAAAGGAATTGAACCAATAAATTGGTTTCTTGACAAATCAAGAAATTCAAGTGATTTTAGATTTCCAATATTTGAA